>ERZ779870.20-NODE-20-length-246211-cov-30.5845_pt1 | contig 246211 bp, 235 predicted proteins | sample MGYA00511247_ERZ779870 | MGnify/ENA primary metagenome ERZ779870 (study PRJEB29588, sample SAMEA2149068) | human gut metagenome | biome: human gut; feature: human-associated habitat; material: faeces | place: Denmark | collected 2008/2010 ...
AACATCCTCAATACAACTCTCACAACCAACAAATGCAAAATTTAAACAGGCTCTAAGTATATTTAGAATGAGCGCTCGGCATTGTTCGTAAATATTAGACTCTCCGGAAGTTGAGGTTTATCGCATTTTCCTGTTTCCCTCAGTTTGGCTGACAAAACGGGGTCGGTAATCGGATAAGCTACCGGTCTTATTGCTCCTTATCTCAGCGATAATACTAAATAACACTCCGTAAGCGAGTGATAACACAGTTTCTCCTCGGAAGGCTTTTCCTTTGCAGTGTCAATTGAAAAACGAATGAAAATGAAACGAATACTTTATTACTCTCTGGTTTTACTTACTGCCGGTAATGGGATGTTACAAGCGCAGAACTGGATTCATGGAAAAGTGGTCGATAAAGAAGAACGACCGGTAGACGGGGTGGCTGTCGTGTTGCAAACATTGGATTCTACTTATATAGATGCAGTCGTTACGGATAGTCTCGGGGCATTCATGTTGAACAAGGAAGCCGGTCCGAACTATCGTTTGTTGTTCCAGCATCTGCTGTACGAGCCGGTTTGTAAAAAAATCTCGACTGCTGATGCCGGTACGATAAGCCTGACTGAAAAAGATTATGAACTGGAAGGCGTTGTGGTAAAAGCCGAACGTCCGCAGGTCAAAGTGGAAAACGGCGCTTTGAGATACGACGTGCCCCAATTGATGAAAGATAAGGCGGTCAGTAATGCGTTCGAGGTGGTGAAACAGATACCCGGTGTGATCAGTACGGACGATGCTGTCCAACTGTTGGGAGCCGGCAGTCCGAGCATTGTGATCAATGGGCAGTTGACCACGATGTCGGTCGATCAGTTAGTCGGTTTGCTGAAGACAATTCCTGCTTCGCGGGTATGTAACGTAGAGATCATGTATAATGCACCAGCCAAGTATAATATCAAAGGAGCTATGATCAATGTCGTATTAGATAAGGAAACTGTCGAAAAGAATACTTTGCAAGGAGAAACCGGTGTCGATTATTTGCAGCGCCATTATGCGGAGGGGAAAGTCCATGGCAACTTGCTTTACTCCACATCTCGTTTCAATATAGATTTCTTAGCCAATGGGGCTAAGGGACGGAACTATATGGGAGAGGAGATACTGGCCCTCCATACCCTGAAAGATCAGGTAACGGAGGTCAACCAATCGGGACGTGGCACCCGGAGCGGCATAGATGGAACGATGCGTTTAGGTATGGACTATACTTTCAAAAATGACGACAGGCTTTCTGCCGCCTACTATCTTACGGCCGGCAAATCCGATCTTGAACGGACGGCCGTTACAACCTTCCAGGCATTGAAATCCGGACAGCCGGTGGAAGAACGCCTGAGCCGTACATACATAGAGGGAAACAGTGCGTTGCACAATGTCCGTATTCAATATGACGGTAACTCCGGACTGATGGCGGGTGCGGATTTTACGCGTTATCATTCACCCGGCTTCCAGACATTTGTCGATCAAAGCTATGAAACGACAGTGACGGATATGCAGAATAATTCCAAGCAGGATATTTCACAAGGAGCACTATTTATTAACCATAGCCACACTTTTGAAACCGGGTGGGCGCTGAATTACGGTGTCCACGGCGGTTTCACCTCTTCGAAGACTTATATCGATTATCTATATAATAAAGGTAACGGCTATGAATCGGCTCTTGATGAACTTGAAAATAACCGCCAGAAAGAGTATAGTGGAAATGCCTTCTTGGAGGTGTCCAAGGATTTCGGTTCGCATTTCTCTGCAACAGCTTCTCTGAAAGTTGAATACTTTAAATCGGATTATACCTCTAACGGGATGAAATCCACACTTTGGAATGATTGGACCTTATTCCCGAATGCGACACTCAGCTATACGGTCAATCCGATGCACATCATCCAATTGGACATAAGCAGCGACAAAACCTATCCGTCCTATTGGGATGTGACGCCGCAGGAAAGCCCGATCAACTCTTATTCCGTTATCTTAGGCAATCCTTCCCTGAAGCCTTACCGTTCTTATAGCGGGCAGTTGATTTATATCCTGAAGCAGAAATATACGATTCTGGCTTTTTGCGACTATGTGCCCGATTATTTCGCCCAGTTGCCTTATCAGAATACCTCGGAACTGAAAAACGTTTTCCGGTATGAGAACATGGACTACCAGTTGCAATTCGGTGTAGGGGTGATCGTTCCTTTCCGGGTCGGCGAGTTCTGGAACAGCCAAGTGACTTTGTCCGGTCAGCGTATGCAGGAGAAGTTGGACCATTTTCATGATCTGTCTTTCCATAATGAGAAATATACCGGGCAGTTCAAGATGGATAATACATTTACCCTTTCCAAGTCTCGTCCGAATTTGAAGCTGGATTTGAATGGCTATTTCGTTACCGGAGCCGTGCAGGGAATCTATGATCTCGGTCATCTCTATGATGTGTCTTCTGCATTGAAATGGCAGTTTGCCGACGATCGTGCTACTCTGATTCTGAAATGTAACAACATCTTCCGTAGCAATATGCCTCATACGATGGAAATCAACCAGTCCGGCCAATACAGCCGCCTCTGGAAACTGGACGACCAACGTTGTGTAACGGTTTCTTTTGTCTGGAAGTTCGGCGGTTATAAGAAAAAGCAACATGAAGCGGTGGATGCTTCCCGATTCGGCAAATCGATGTGATCTGTTCTTTTGACATTTAGATAGGGAAAAGAGGGCCTTTACGATCAAACTGAATGTTGAAAAATATTACCCTTGCGGATAGTTTCAAATAGATAGGGTACAAATCTGATTTTCATGGGATAGTGCTGTCTTTTTGATAAAAGGAGATTCGGTAGGATTCTTGTCGGGATTCTACCGAATCTCTGATTTTTATTATGATTTATAAATAAAAAAATATATATTTGCGTTATCATATTTTATTATGAGCATCAATTTGTCGGAAGGAGGAAGAATGTATTGATGTCTTTACTTTGTGCCTTAGGATTCGTATAATGAAAATTGATGAATCTTCTCTCGTTGCTGGTTGATGAATTTTCTTAATTATTTAAATTGCGGAGTATGAAAAAAACGATTTTACAATTATTGTTCTTGTTTTGCCTATCTCTCCCTTTGACTTTCGGACAAACAACCGACGGTGGTAGTTTTTGGAATAAGTTGGGAATAGGGGCTGGTTATAATTTTTTGAACAATTCGGGCTTTCCGGACGATCGGGAGAAACCTTTTGACAAGCGTACATTTGAATTGTCGGTGAAGTATCGACTTACGGACAAACATTCGTTTTACCTGATGGTTCCTCTCTATGTGGATTGCAGCAGTAAAAAACGGAAATACCATAAGACCGACGATATCATTCCCTGTTTGCATCGCATCTGGGGAACGGAACTCGGATATAATTATACCGTATTTGATTGGAAAGGCATCCACGTATTCGGGGGTATGGGTTTTAGCTATTTACATTCAAAAAGAGATATTAAATATCTTACAGAGTGGGATGGAAATAAATGGACTGACCATTTTTTTCTGAAGAAAAAGTATAATGCTTATGGCTTGTCTCCTCAAGTCGGCATTGCCTATCGGTTCCAACATGTAGGGTGTGAATTGAAATATAAATACAGCTTATACCGGGTTGAAGAGCGTGTACGTTGGATAAGATCCGATGGAAGTGTAAATGATACATATGGAGGGAAACAATATTACTTCGAATCATTACACGGTTTGTCGATAGGATTGTTTTATTACTTTTAAATATTGAAATCATGAAAACGAAGAACGGGAGTTCTGATATTCCTGTTGACAGATTAGAATGGACCTTGCCATCCGAATGGAGTTCCGGAAATAATATTGTAATTACTGATAGGCAGGAATTAAACGTTACTACTGACTATTTCAGCGAAGGTACGATAAAAGTCCGGGGAGTCAACACGTTTTATCCGGAAGATAAGACCAACTATTCGGAAATAAAGATCAAGCGACAATTTAGTTTTGAAGAATATCCTTCTTCTGTTAAATATGGAGAATCTTGAGTGTCTCTCAAATAGCCTACGAATTAGGCTATGGTAATGTTCCATACTTTATCAAGCAATTTGAAAGTATAACCCGGCAAACTCCAAAGGAGTATCGTATTTCTCTTTTGCAAGGTTCGGAGAACCGGATAAAAAGTAGTACATTTGATGCCCGATAACAATTAGAACAAATGGCAGAAAGAGGAAAAAATACTGGAGGAAAAGGGAGGCAGAAACCGGTTGTAGTACCCGATATGGGACGTTTGCAACCACAAGCCCGTGAGTTGGAAGAGGCGGTGTTAGGTGCTCTGATGCTTGAAAAGGATGCCTACTCCATCGTTAGTGAAATATTGAAACCGGAGAGTTTCTATGAGAAGGCACATGAGAAAATTTATGCAGCTATCGTAGATCTGGCGATCAGCCAGCGTCCGGTGGATATGCTGACCGTCACTGAGCAACTGAAGAAGCGAGGCGAATTGGAAGAGGTAGGTGGCCCGTTCTATATTTCCCAGCTGACCAGCAAGGTTGCCAGTAGTGCCCATATCGAATATCATGCCCGTATCATCGCCCAAAAATATCTGGCGCGTGAGTTGATCTCCTTCACTGCTATGATACAGGGCAAGGCTTTTGATGAGTCGATCGATGTGGAAGACCTTATGCAGGAAGCGGAAGGAAAGCTCTTTGAGATTTCTCAGCGCAATGTGAAGAAAGATGTTACCCAGATCAATCCTGTCATCAAGGAAGCGATGGTTATGCTTGAGAAGGCTGCCAATCAAAAAGAAGGGTTGAGCGGTCTGCGCACCGGTTTCGAAGGATTGGACAAAATGACGTCCGGATGGCAAAATTCCGATCTTATCATCATTGCCGCCCGTCCTGCGATGGGTAAGACGGCTTTTGTCCTTTCGATGGCTAAGAATATGGCGGTAAACCATAACACGCCGGTGGCTCTGTTCTCTCTTGAAATGAGTAACGTCCAGCTTGTTAACCGTCTGATCGTGAACGTATGTGAGATTCCGGGCGAGAAGATCAAGAGCGGGCGTTTGGAAAACTATGAATGGGAACAGTTGGACTTTAAGATAAAAGAATTGTATGATGCACCGATTTATGTAGACGATACGCCGAGTCTTTCGGTATTCGAACTGCGTACGAAGGCTCGCCGTCTGGTGCGTGAACATGGTATTAAGATCATCATTATCGACTACCTTCAGTTGATGAATGCAAGCGGTATGAGCTTCGGCAGCCGTGAACAGGAAGTAAGTACTATTTCACGGTCGTTGAAAGGATTGGCGAAGGAACTGAACATTCCGATCATTGCCTTGTCTCAGTTGAACCGTGGTGTCGAGGCACGTCAAGGGGCGGAAGGAAAACGCCCGCAGTTGGCCGACTTGCGTGAGTCCGGTGCTATCGAACAGGATGCGGATATGGTTTGTTTTATCCACCGTCCTGAATATTATAAGATAACGGAAGACGAACGTGGTAATTCCTTGATCGGTCTGGCGGAGATTATTATCGCCAAGCATCGTAACGGTGCGGTCGGAGATGTACGTCTTCGTTTCAAGAGCGAGTTCGCCAAGTTCATGAATGTGGACGAAGATGTTCCGGTCCGCGAGTTCTCCTCTAATATGAATAGTTCAGGCCCGATGGAAACAATGCCGCCCATACCACCGGCCGGTACCGATTTCTTGGCTCCCGGCAATAATGAGGTTCCGTTTTAATAATTCTATCCTCTTTTCAAAACATAGGTGTTTAGTATAAATAATTATTTAGTTTAATGGAGTGATATGGCAATTTGTGTTTTCAGCAATTTAATGCCTTTTTATTCTCTTCATTAACCGGATTCTTTCCTTCCGGTGTGTAGAGATGGTCGATGCGAGAGGCATATGCTTTTTCTATTTTCCCGCGGACGATCTTCATCGTGCTGTTGACCATGCCGTTCTGTTCGGTGAAAGGCTCCGGCAGGATAGCAAAAGCTGCAGGCAGCCAGCGATCGGGGAAAAGGGCGGACAGGTCGCCTCCCTTGCGGAAACGGTCTATCTGGGATTGGATGATCCGGATTGCCTCTTCGCGTCCTTTATCGGATGAAAGATCAAGATACTGGTGCGTCAGATGCTTCTTCAGCCGGTCTTTGTTAGGGACGACGAGGGCAACGGTATAGGGACTCTGGTTGTTATACAGGATCAGCTGGTCGATGCAGGAAGAATGTTCGACGAGTGCCTCCTCGATCCCTTCCGGACTGTATTTTTCCCCGTCACTACCGATCAGCAGACTTTTGAAACGTCCGAGGACGTAGAGCAGACCGTCATGCCCCATATATCCCATATCCCCAGTGTAGAGCCACCCGTCGCGTACGGTTTCGGCAGTTGATACCGGGTTCTTCCAGTAGCCGGCCATCACATTCTCGCCCCGTATGACGATCTCTCCTTTTTCGCCTGCCGGGAGTTCTTTTCCGTCGGCATCGCATATTTTCAGGTCGAGCGGACGGACCAACATGCCGCTGCTGCCGAAGGTATGCCGGTGCGGGCCGTTGGTGGAAATTACGGGAGTCGCTTCGCTTAGTCCGTACCCTTGGTACATAGGAAGTCCGATTGCGTAGTAGAACTTTTGCAAGTCTTTATCGAGCAATGCGCCACCGCCGATGAAAAACTTCAATTGTCCACCGAAGTTTTCACGGACTTTCGTGAAAAGCATGTGGTCGAACAGGCTCACGAGCGGTTTCAGCAGGAATCGGACACCACGTCCCTTGTCTTCTCCGCCGTCTCCGTTATAGATGTAAGCCACTTTGAGGGCAAAGTCGAACAAACGGGTTATATTCTTGCCCTGGGTACGGATACCTTGTTCGATATTCTTTTTGAAATTCTTGGCCAGTGCCGGGACGCTCAGGATCAAGTAGGGCTTGAACTCTTTGATGTTGACCGGAATGTTCTTCAATGTTTCCAGCCCTGTCCGTCCGACTTGTACTGTTGCTACGGATGCTCCTTTCGACATGAAGATATAGAAACCGACCACATGCGCGAAACAATGGTCGAGTGGGAGGATTATTAATGTGCGCCATGTATCGTCGATATCGACACAAGATAGGGCTTGCTCCACGTTCGCCGTATAGTTACGGTGCGTCAGGATGACACCTTTCGGGTCGGCCGTCGTGCCTGAGGTATAGGTAATCGTCGCATAGTCGTTATTCTGTAAGGATTGTCCGACAGCAAGGAAGTCTTCCAGAGAATGAGATGCCAGATATTCTTTCCCCATCCGGAATACTTCGGACCAGGATATTTCTTTTTCTTTATATTCCGGCAGTTCGTCTATCACAATTATTTTTTCGACTAAAGGCAATCTATCTATGATAGCCCGTATCTTTTTGAGCTGGTTGCCGGAAACCAGGATATATTTCACATCGGCATGCACAAGACGGAACAGCAGGTCGTTCGCTTCTTCGAGCTTGATGGAAAGCGGGACGTTGGTCGCGCCGGCATAGAACATGGCCAGTTCGCCGATGATCCAAGCATTACGGCCTTCCGAAAGGAGCGCCATATTGTCGCCCTTCTTCACTCCGAGAGCTATCAGTCCGGCACCGGCAGCGTAGACTTGTTGCTGAACTTCCTTGTAAGTGGTCGGTTCGAAGGCATCCCTGGTTTTTTCCCACAGGAAAGGATTGTCGGGATATTGTTTTACCGAATTTTCGAAAAGGTCTATAATTGTCTTCTTCATATTATTTATTTTTGTATTTGTACTTTCCCGATTTCATCCAGGTAATTACAAGCCACCTCTACCGTTGGTACATTCTTGATCACGATACTGCGTTTTCCGTTCTGTTCGCGAAGCGTGCATTCGCGTGGATGCTTTTGGATGAAGCCGAGCAACTTGTCGAAGGCCTCGCTTTCGTAGTAAGGACTTTCGGGATTAGTGACGAGAAAAATGCTCATCTGTCCTTTTTTCAGAATGACTTTTTCCATACCTAACATCTTTGCCATACGGCGAAGGCGAACGACACGGATCAGTTCTTTCCCTTCTTTCGGTACTTTCCCAAAACGGTCTTTCAGACGCTCGGTAAAAGCAAGTATATCACGCTCTTCCTCCATCTTGTCCAGTTCACGATAGAGGGAGACACGTTCGGAGTCATTCGGAATGTAGGTCGGAGGGAACATCAGTTCCAAATCGCTTTCGATATAGGTTTCACGGACATATTCGCTACCGGTGTCGGGGCGATTTTCGGTAGCGTTGGAATACAGGTCGGCAAATTCTTCCGCTTTCAGTTCGTCAACGGCTTCTTCCAGGATTTTCTGGTACGTTTCGTAGCCCAAGTCGGCGATGAAACCACTTTGTTCGGCACCTAACATATTACCGGCACCCCGGATGTCAAGGTCCTGCATGGCGATATGGATGCCGCTTCCCAACTCTGAAAAATTCTCGATCGCCTGCAGACGGCGGCGTGCTTCCTGCGTAAGACTTGACAAGGGTGGAGAGAGGAGATAACAGAAGGCTTTCCGGTTACTTCGCCCGACACGACCGCGTAGTTGATGCAGATCGGACAATCCGAACTGTTGTGCATTATTGATGATGATCGTATTTGCATTCGGTACGTCGATGCCACTCTCCACAATGCTCGTGGCGATCAGTACATCGTATTCGTAATTGACGAAATCCAGAATGATCTTTTCCAGCTTCTCCGGTTCCATCTGCCCGTGACCGACAGCGATACGGGCATCCGGCACCTCACGTTTGACAAGTGCTTCCATTTCATAAATATTTTGGATGCGATTGTTGATGAAAAAAACCTGTCCGTTACGGCTCATCTCGAAATTGATGGCTTCTCGAATGATGTCCGGGTTAAAACGTTCTACCTCTGTTTGAACCGGATAGCGGTTGGGTGGGGGAGTCGTGATGCTCGACAAGTCACGGGCTCCCATCAACGAGAATTGCAGGGTACGAGGAATCGGAGTGGCGGTCATGGTGAGCGTGTCGACGTTGGCTTTCAGCTGGCGTAGCTTCTCTTTGACGGATACGCCGAATTTCTGCTCCTCGTCGATAATCAGCAGACCGAGATCTTTGAATGTGACATCTTTTCCGACGATTCGATGGGTACCGATGATAATGTTGATATTTCCTTCTTTCAAGTCTTTCAAAGTTTCCCTTATCTCTTTCGCCGTACGTGCCCGGCTGATATATTCGATTCGGCAGGGAAAATCTTTCAACCGTTCGGAAAATGTTTGATAGTGCTGGAATGCTAATACTGTAGTCGGGACCAGCACGGCAACTTGCTTGTTGTCCGAAACGGCTTTGAAAGCGGCACGAATGGCTACCTCCGTTTTCCCGAAGCCTACATCTCCGCAAATTAGTCGGTCCATCGGACGGTCGTTCTCCATATCGGCTTTGACATCGGCTGTTGCTTTCATTTGGTCAGGGGTATCTTCGTAGATAAAGCTGGCTTCCAGCTCGTGCTGCATGAAACTGTCTGGGCTGTAAGCGAAACCTTTTTCCTGTTTTCGTTTGGAGTAGAGGAGAATCAAATCGCGGGCGATATCTTTTACTTTTGACTTGGTGCGTTCTTTCATCTTCTCCCAGGCCCCTGTTCCGAGTTTACTCAGCTTGGGCGGTTCCCCACTGCCCTTGCCTTTATACTTGGATAGCTTATGGAGAGAGTGAATGCTGACGAATATAATGTCGTTGTTCTGGTAGATCAGCCTGATGGCTTCCTGCATTTTTCCGTTTACTTCCGTACGGACTAGCCCGCCGAATTGTCCGACACCATGATCGATATGTACGATATAATCGCCGGTCGTGAATTGGTTCAACTCCTTCAACGACAGAGAGAGTTTTCCACTTCTTGCTTTATCGCTTTTCAAGTTGAATTTATGAAAGCGGTCGAACAACTGGTGATCCGTGAAAAGGCAGACACGCAAGGTCTCGTCGGCAAAACCTTCATGGATGGTCTTGTTGACGGAGGTAAAAGGTATGTCGTCTCCCCGATCCTCAAAAATGGCCCTGATACGGGTTGCTTGCTTTTCTACATCGCTCAGTATATATAATGTATAGCCGTCTTCTAAATATTTATGGAAAGACTCGCTTACCAAATCGAAATTTTTATGATAAATCGGTTGTGCTTCCATTGAGAAAGTCAGGGTGGCATCGGCTACTCCCATAGGCCGCGTACCAAAATGGAGCCGGCAGAAACCAAGTGCCGCATGTAGAAAATCCTCTCCGGTAATTAATTTGGCCCGCAGTTGCTCGATGTTGGCAAACGATTCTTCGTCCCCGATGATTGGTTCTTCATTCCAGATACTGCCGATACGTTCTTTTACCCATGCCATATCTTTGCTAGCGAGCAGTGTCTCGGATGGCAATGAATCTAGTAAGGATGAGTTGGTCCGGTTTCCTTTTGTCATTTCGGGCACGATATAGATGCTGTCCAGTTTTTCTTTGGATAGCTGTGTTTCCACATCGAACGAACGGATCGTCTCTACCTCGTTTCCAAAGAAGTCGATACGATAGGGAAATTCATACGAGAACGAGAACACATCTAAGATACTGCCGCGCATCGCATACTGCCCTGGTTCATAAACATAATCTACCTGCTCGAAGCCGTATTCGTCCAGTACGTCAGAAACAAACATATTGTCCAACCTCTCGCCGACACTGATCTTCAGCGTGTTTTCTTTCAAGACCTCCCGTGAAATTACTTTCTCCGCCAATGCTTCCGGATAGGTGACAATGATGAAGGGAGCAGTCGGATCCTGCAGCGTGCTGAGAACTTCTGTCCGCAGGATTTCGTTGGCTGGATCCACATGTCCGTACTTGATAGCACGTCGGTAAGCAGAAGGAAAGAAATAGATTCCGTCACCTCCTGTGAGTTGCACCAGATCGTGATAAAAGTAGCCGGCATCCTCTAGGTCATTCAACACACACACATAACTTCCTCTTCTTTTTGAAAAAAGAGAAGCTATTGTCATTGCGGCCCCTGAACCGTTCAGTCCTTTCAGAAATATATTGCGGGACGTTTTGTTTTTTAACAGGGTATTTAATGCCGCCACTTGCGGATGGGCGGCATATTGTTTTAGTAAATCTTGTACCTCCAACGGATGAATTGAAAATTGATAATTATATATGCGCAAAATTACGGAAAATGTTACAATAATCTTCCTAAAACCAATGAAAATATCTACCTTCGCGCTTGGGTTGTCAATTGAAATGAGCAGGATCTTCTCATTTTCAATTCTCAATTCTCATTTTTCAATTAAACAGTGGATTATGTCAGACAGTATTGTTAACTGAAGCATATTCTTTGTAATGCTAATCTCCCATAACTGATTATTAAAAAGGTTATTGTGGCTGTTTGAGATATAATGACTTAGGACTATTTGACCAGTTTTTACCTCCTTACATTGCTGGTTTAACATGGAAGTCTTGCCAGAATAAAAGGCTCCGTTTACAAATAGTTTACAGTGATGGCTTATTTCAAAGTTTGTGTCAGGGGGAAAAGAAAAGATAATACATATCCTATTTATATCAGGGTAACTCACCTTCGTCAAGTAGGATATATCAAGACAAATAAGGTATGCAAAGCTAAGTTTGTCCGGAATGGTGATATAACAGACCCTTATATCATTAAAGATGTGTATGTCCAAATAGAAACTTATTTGGATCGTTTGAATCGTGTCAATACGGAAGGATGGAATTTGGAGAGGGTTATGAATTTTCTTAAGAATGACCGGGACTCTATTTCGTTTTCTGACTTTGGCCGAGAGTTTATCTTGAAAATGGAGAATGAAGGCCGGGGAAGAAGTGCGAAAAACTATCTGTTAGCTCTTAAGAGCATGGAGAGTTACTTTGGTAACCAAAATATATCTTTTTCCGATATAACGTCCTTTTTTCTGAAGGATTGGATTTCTTCTATGAAAAACAGCAGACAGAAAAAGAATGCCTATCCGAATTGCGTGAAAACCATGTTTAGGGCCGGATGCGATAAATATAATGACTACGATACCGGTGAGATGCGCATCAGGCATGATCCGTTTCGTGTGGTAAAGATACCTCCTAAGAATATTGCAGACAAGAAGGCGCTGCCGGTAGATGTTCTCAGGCGTTTTTTTGATGTTGATATTACCTCTTTGAAACCAAGTAAGCGAGGTATGCCACCAAGAGCATATATCGCCAAAGATGTATCATTGTTGGTGTTTTGCCTGGTTGGAATAAATACGGTGGATCTTTACAATTTGGGTAAAGATTGTTATAAGGATGGAAAACTCTGCTATAATAGAATGAAGACAAAGGGGCGGAGAGCTGATGAGGCCTATATTGAGATAGAGGTTCCGGATTTAGTAAAACCTTTGTTTCTTAAATATCAAGGAAGAGGGGGCTGGCTGTTTAATTTCAATGAAATATATGCTTCGGATAAAACTTTTAATGATTGCGTGAATAGAGGAATAAAGGATATTGTGAGGTTGGGTGGTTTGCCTCCTGTTTCTACATATTCATTCCGGCATTCTTGGGCTACAATAGCTCAGGTTGTTTTTGAAGCTGGGTTAGATGTTGTTGGGTTATGTCTAAATCATGCGTCTCCGCTCCGGGTTACGGCTGGTTATGTAAAAACAGACTTTAGTATCATTGATCGTTTAAATATTAAGATACTGAGGTATGTCTTTGAAGAAAAAATAAAAAAAGGCGGAAATAATTTGTAGATTAAGAAAAAGCCTCTATATTTGCGGTTGAAATAGCGAGTTGGATTTTGAATGAAAGTTTGAGATCCAACTTTTTGTGTTTATATATATTGTCTTAAACTTTCTTGTAAATATCCGATAAATAACCACTTACCTGGTGCCTTCCATAAAATTAGGCACAATGACAATATCTGTTTCAAAAAATATGTTGCTTGCGAAATTGCAGCAACTTTCTCGAATAATTCCGTCGAAATCTACGACTCCGATAGTATGCAACTACCTGTTCGAAATAAAAGATGGACGGTTGTTTATTACGACTGCCAATGATGAAGGCAGGATTACGGCCAGTTTGGAATGTATGGCAGAGGAAGATCTTTCAATCTGTGTTCCTGCCTCCATTCTTGATGGGCTGAAAACATTGCCGGAGCAGCCTCTTGATATTTATATCAATCCGGACAATAAATCGATTCTTATTAAATATTATGGAGGTAAATTCGAGGTCGTCGGATATGATTCGAAGCCTTTCCCGCAAAAGAAAAAGACAGAGATTCTTGACGAAATCCGGACTACGGCGGAAGAATTCAATAACGGTATCTCCAAAGTGATCAATTTTGCAGCTGCAGACGAACTGCGCCCTATTATGAACTCCGTATCTATTGAAACGGCTCCGGGAGAAATCATCTTTGTTTCTTCTAATGGACATGGGCTTGGTTTGTTTAAGAGAAAAAAACAATGTTGCACAGAGACCTGTTCGGTAATCATCAGCCGACAGATCGCATCTGTTTTGAAAGGGCTGATTCCGTTATCTGAAGAAGAACTAACAATTAAAGTAGGAAGCGATTGGTCGGAAATCTCTTTCGAGGATTACGAAATTTCTTTTCGTAATGTGGAAGGTCGTTATCCCAATTGGCGGGCTGTTGTTCCGAAATCCAACAATCTTGAACTGAAAACGGATACCAAATTACTATTGGGAGCCATAAAGCGCACTTCTGTATTTTCAAGTAAAGTATCATGCCTTATAAAGTTGAGTGCCCGTTATGATAAGCTTGTTGTATCGGCCCAGGACTTGGATTATTCCACTTCTGCGGAAGAAACCATTCCGGTAGAATTTGGAGAAAGAGAGTTTATTATCGGTGTGAAAGCGACTTTGATACAAGATATGATTTCTTGTATTGACGGCGATCGTTCGATACTTTCTTTCGGCACTCCCAGTACCGCTATTCTCATTGCCCCAGAGAAGCAAGCCGAGGGCGAAGAACTTACCTATTTATTAATGCCTATGACAATCCAGTAAGTTATGAAAGAGTTCAAAGATACAATACAGAAATATTTGGAGCAACGAGTTGCAGAAGATCCTTTGTTTGCTCCCAAGTTTGAAAATCCTAAAAAGAATATAGATGAATGCTGTCGTTACATTTTAGGAGAAGCCCGTAAACGGGGAACTTCTGTCGTAATGAGTGATGCAGAAGTCTTTGGGATGGCCGTACATTATTATGACGAAGAGAATATCAAGATAGAAAAAGTTTCAGCCGGTTGCTCTGTTTCCTCTTCTTCTCATAAGGTAGAACTTTCGGAAGAAGAAAAGAATGCTGCCCGTGAAGCGGCTATCAAACGATTGACCGAAGAGCAATACCGATCGCTTAAAAAGAAGCCGGCCAAGAAGAAGGTTGATGAGAGTGTCCAACAAATGAGCCTGTTTTAATATGAAACCGAGAACGAAATTGGAAAAGTTGGTGACGGAGTTAAGCGAAAAGCTGCCTGACATCACAAAGGAACAGGTAAACTGGGCCAAAGAGCATCTGTTTGGCCATCTTGCCTATAAATGTAAGGATGAGCTATGGTGTTCCGAATGTGGTAAGATGTGGGTCAATACGAGTAAAGATAAATTGGGCGAAAAAATCGAATGTCCCCATTGTCATCATCTGCTGGACGTAAAAGTCAGTCGAAAGCAGAAGATCCATAAAGAGGCGTATATGTCCATCCTGCAAGTGAAAGGCGGGTTCCAGGTGATCCGGCATATACTATGCTGGAAAAATGTTCGGAAGGAAACTTCTCCGGTGTATTATGATTTTACAGAAGTGGTTCAAGAGTGGATTCGTGAAGACGGAAAACGTACGATCATAGCCCGACCGATTAATATGGGAGGTAACGGATTTGCGTATAGTTCACCTCTCAGCATCAAAGGAGAATATGGAAGTAATCCATATAACTATTACGGTGATTTGTATGCGATATATGGAGAGCTTTATCCAAGGAAAGAGCTGCTGCCGGAATTGAAAAAACGGGGACTGAATCGATGGTTCCCGGATGTAACCCCGTCAAAATTGATACGTGACTTGTTGAAAGGCGGAAATGATGTGGAACTGTGTCTCAAGACCGGGCAAATATCCATGTTGAAGCACATGTATAAAAACGGCTTCTGTCAACTTCGCTATAAACCGTCGTTCAACATCTGCAACCGCAACCATTACATCATTAAGGACGCTTCTATGTGGGAAGATTATATGTCTTTACTATCTTATTTCGGCAAGGACTTGCGTAACGCGCATTATGTCTGTCCCAAGAACCTGAAAGTTGCACATGATAGGCTTTTGAAAAAGAAAACGGCAATAGAAGCCAAGTTGAGACAGGAAAGGAACCGTATAGCAGCTATCCGTAGGCGTGAAAAGCTCATGAAGGATATAGCCGGCTTCTACGAACGGATGAAAAAGTTCTTTGGGATGAAAATCACGGATGGCAACATAGTCATTTGCCCGTTGGAGAGTATAACCCAGTTTTATCAGGAAGGAAAGGCGATGCACCATTGTGTGTATAGTAATGGGTATTATAAACGGTCGGATTGTTTGATCCTGTCTGCCAAAGATACCGATGGAAAGCGTATCGAGACGATAGAGGTAAACTTGAAGACACTGGATATCGTCCAGTCCCGAGCCGTCTGCAATGGCGTAAGCGAGTATCACGACCAGATAGTAAAGCTGGTGAAGAAGAATATGAACCTGATTCGTCAGAAATTGATAGCATAAATGATTTAGTTGAATGGAATATATAGAATTTCTAAGAAATAAGATGGCTATCAGCCATCAAACAGGATTTGAAATTAATTCGGAAGAAATTACCCCGACATTATATCCTCATGTAAAAGATACTGTTCGTTGGGCGGTTGCCGGTGGATGTCGTGCTATATTCTCCAGCTTCGGTATGCAAAAGACAGTCACCCAACTGGAAATACTACGGGTAATCTTGAACCATAAAGGAGGCAAGGGATTGATCGTTTGCCCTAAGCGTGTGGTAGTCGAGTTCCTAACACAAGCGGAACAACACTTGCACATGAAAGTAACTTATGTCCGAACTATGGCAGATGTGATGATATCTCCTACCGACATCATGGTAACAAACTACGAACGTGTGCGTGATGGTGAGGATGGAGTGAGAATAGATCCGTCCTATTTTACTGCAACATCATTGGATGAAGCCAGCGTGTTGCGCGGATTCGGCACCAAGACCTATCAGGAGTTTCTACCGTTGTTCTCGGGTGTTCCTTACAGGTTTGTCGCTACGGCTACACCTTCGCCAAACAGATACAAGGAACTTATACATTATGCTGGTTATCTTGGTGTGATGGACACCGGACAGGCTCTTACTCGATTCTTTCAGCGAGACAGCACGAAGGCGAATAACTTGACACTTTATCCGCATAAGGAAAAAGAGTTTTGGTTGTGGGTATCTACATGGGCGTTGTTCCTAACCAAGCCTTCCGACCTCGGTTATCCGGATACTGGCTATGAGTTGCCTGAACTCCGCGTACATGAAGAGATTGTGAATGTGGACAATTCTACGGCTGGAGCTGATCGTGACGGACAGGTGAAAATGTTTCGTGAGGCTGCTCTCGGACTTGCTGACGCGGCAAAAGAACGCCGAGATAACATGCAGGAAAAGATTGCCCGTGTGGTAGAGATAATCAATCGCCCGGAAAACAAGGACGACCATTTCCTTTTATGGCATGACTTGGAAGCTGAACGGCTGGAACTATGCAAAGCGATTCCTGGTTGTAAGGCTGTCTATGGTTCACAAGACGATGAAGAAGCCGACAAGGTAATATCCGACTTCAAAGATGGCTGGCTGAAATACCTTGCAGCTAAACCGGAGATGCTTGGTGAAGGTCTGAACTTCCAGTATCATTGTCATAAAGCAATCATGTTCATTGACTACCGCTTCAACGATAAGTTCCAAGCGATAGCCCGTATATACCGCTTTATGCAGCAGCATCCCGTTGATCTCTATCTGGTCTATGCCGAAAGCGAGGGTGAAATATTTAAGAGCTTCATGCAGAAATGGGCACAACACCGGGAAATGGTCGCAAATATGACTGATATTGTCCGGCATAACGGTTTGTTCGGTTTGCAGGCCGAGGAAAAGATGATGCGCTGGATGTTCGCCAGTCGGGAAGAAAAATCCGGAAAGTTGTGGAAAGCAATCAATAACGATAATGTATTGGAATGTCAGAAGATGGAAAGTAACTCTGTAGATCTGATCGTAACCAGTATCCCGTTCTCAAATCATTACGAATACACGCCTACATACAATGACTTTGGGCACAATGAAGATAACGATAAGTTCTTTGAACAGATGGATTATCTTACACCAGAGTTAATGCGCATTTTGAAACCGGGTCGGTTGGCCTGCATCCATGTGAAAGATCGTGTTTTGTTCGGCAACGCCACGGGGGATGGTATGCCAACTATTGACCCGTTCAGCGAAATGACTGTATTTCATTACATGAAGCATGGCTTCCGATATATGGGGCGCATTACGGTCGATACTGATGTGGTGAGGGAAAACAACCAGACCTACCGTTTGGGCTATACCGAGATGTGCAAGGATGGTTCCAAGATGGGAGTCGGATGCCCTGAATATGTATTGCTATTTCGCAAGTTGCCTACCGATACCTCACGTGCTTATGCCGACCGGCCTGTTAAGAAGGACAAGAGCGAATACTCGCTGGCCCGTTGGCAGATCGATGCCCATGCAAGTTGGAAGTCTTCCGGCAATTCATTGTTGTCATACGAAGATATGAAAGGTGCTGGAATAGATAAGATTCGGCATTTGTTCCGTAACTACGAACGTGAACATATCTACAACTATGAAGAGCACGTTTCATTTGCTGAAGAGCTGGATGCATACGGGAAACTGCCAAAGACATTTATGGCCGTTGATCCGGTAAGCAAAAAGGATTGGATATGGGATGATGTGGTTCGTATGCGGACGCTTAACACCAAACAGTCGCAAAAGAAACGACAGAATCATATTTGCCCTCTTCAGTTGGACATCGTTGAAAGGCTGATTGAACGGTATTCAAACAAAGGCGAATTGGTATTTGATCCGTTTGGTGGTATTGGAACCGTCCCTTATTGTGCTGTCAAGTTAGGCCGTAGAGGTCTTTCTACGGAACTTAATTATGACTATTGGAAAGATAGCCTTACTTATTTGCGTGAGATTGAAATGGAAGTCGAGGCTCCTACTTTGTTTGATTTGATGGGAATTCCTGAAAAATTGACTGTATAATATGACCTATATAGACTACATAAACCTTTTTTGGAAGACATCACAGAACGTCAAATTTTCTTCGAACGAGGCGTACTTATACTTCTTCTTGTTAAGTGAGTGCAATATTCGGGGTTGGGAAAATCCGTTTGAATGTCCCAACAGGAGAATCATCCTATCGATCGGTATATCTGAACCTACCTTAATCGATTGCAGGAATAGATTACAGAGCAAGGGGTTATTGATATTTGAGTCAGGAAAAAGGAATGAAAAATCTCCCGTTTATTACTTAAATGATTTAAGTAAACACTTTAGTAAAACCTTTAGCAAACGCTTTAGTAAAGACTTAAGTAAAAATCTTAGCAAAGACCCAAGCATATTATATAAGACTAAAGAATATAAGACTATAGACTTAGATAATATACCCCCCACACCCCCCAAGGGGGTTGACAAAGCAAAAGAAAAAGAGCTTTTGGAAAAGGAGGAGGCTTTACGTGTTTTGGAAGAAGAGTTGAAGAAACGGGAGGCGGAACTGGGGGCACAATCGGACAATCCACCATCCAAACCGAAAAAGCGTCCTAATCCGTTGAACTCGGAAGCAAGGAAACTTTTCGAGGAACACTATCAGGCTCTTTTCTCATCCAGCTATTACTGGAGTGCGAAAGATGCGGGAAATATGTCTTCTTTGCTCAAGAAGTTGAAATTTCAACGGGAGAAGAAGAATTTACCTATTGACGACCAAGGCGTGTTGAATGCTTTGAAGTACTTATTGGATTCAATCACTGATGGATGGATATTGGAAAACTTCAGTGTGACGAATATTAATTCGAAGTTTAATGAAATTGTTTCACAGATAATGGCAAAGAAAAATGGACAAACAACAAGCAATACAACTGTTGTCACAGATAGACTCAACAACAGGCGTACTTCCTCCGGAACTGATGCCGAAAACAAGAGACGCGAGCGTGAGCATCTTGGGCGTCTTGCCGATGCCATATTACAACAGTCTGCGGCCCAAAACAGTAAATGACGTGTTTGATAGCCCAAGTTGCTCTATAGCGGTTATGAACAAAGAATTTGGAGAGACGCATCTTCGTGGATTTATGGTAAAAGTCTTGAATGATTTGATAGATTTTTTCAATGTCGGAAAATCGATCGGAGCGGTGCAAGTCGCACAAACAGTTGATCTGATTATTGATGAATACTATTTCTTTAAGCCTGATGATTTCAAGCTATGTTTTAATCGGGCGAAAAAGGGATTGTATGGAAAGGTTTATGATCGGATAGACGGGGCTGTTATCTTAGAATGGCTTGGCCGGTATGAGAAAGAAAGGGGGGCTATGGCCATGGATGATAGTATCAATAATTCCAAAAGCTGGGATATACCGGAAGGCGATAGGACTTCTAAAACATTGGAACAAGCGTACCATGAGTTTAGGAAGTATGATTTTGAACGAAAATATAAGGGGTAAATATTAAAAAAACATCAACAATTAAAAAGAAGTAAATATGAAAAGTTATCAATATGAAGAAATTGTCTTTTGGCTATCATTCATAGCCTACCTGATTAGCCACATAGCCAGTTTCGATATTTGGGTACAAAATCTATTGCTTATCAATGCTCTTATAAATATGTGCTGTGCTATTTATTATGCTTATAAGCATAGAAAAGACGATGACTAAAAAATATGAATATAGATACTGAATTTAACGTAGGAGATAGCGTATGCTATCTGAGTGGGGATGACATTATCCATACAACTATAAGCAAAATAATCATCGAAATATCCTATACTGATGATAGTTTTCTTATGGTTTATAAGCTGTCAGATGGACTTAGTGTACCCAGAAATAATTATCCCAAATGGGATAAAAGACTTTTCAAAGACAAAGAGAGTTTGATAAAATATTTATCTGATTCATAACAAATAAACAGACAATGTTACAGGACAAAATAAACTACTCCATTGCACTGCTGCGTAAGTGCGAGAAGATGGCGCTTGATTATGATCCGGAGAATGGCTTTTATTTGGCCTTTTCCGGTGGAAAAGATAGTCAAGCACTTTATCACATCGCAAAGATGGCTGGTGTAAAGTTTAAGGCTCACATGAATCTTACATCTGTTGACCCTCCGGAAGTCATTCGGTTTGTGAAACAGAACTATCCGGATGTAGAGCTGATAAAGCCAACGATGTCGGTTTATGATATGGCTCTAAAGAAGCACTTTATTCCAACAAGGACGTTTCGCTGGTGTTGCGCTGAATTTAAAGAAATGTCCGGTGCAGGGAAAGTTACCTTGATCGGCATTCGTAAAACTGAAAGTGTGCAGCGTTCCAAACGTGAAGAAATTGAGATTAGCGGTCGTAAATTCAGCGGGAACTTCGACCAATTTTCTGAGCATAAAGAAAAGATGGTTACTTGTGTTAAAGGTAAGGACAAGATTCTTGTTTCTCCGATTATCCATTGGACAGACAGAGATGTGTGGGGCTTTCTGAATGGAAATGGAATAGAACACTGTTCTTTGTACGATGAAGGATATAAGCGAATAGGTTGTATTCTTTGCCCGATAGCAAACCGAAAACAAAAGCTGAAAGATATAAAGCGGTTTCCTCATGTTCGTAGGAAATGGGTACAAACAATTCAAAAACTCATTGATGCCGGATATATCAATCACAATTTTACCGATGCGGAATTTGGCTTCAATTGGTGGATAAGCGACAAGAGTTTCGATCAGTTTTATGCAGACGAAGTTCTACAACAGAAAATTCAATTTTAAAAAGAAGTGAAGATGAAAAAGTTGATAGGCAAAACGTATATCTACAAGGTATTACCGCCTTATAAGAATTGGTATAGTATTATGACTGATGATGGTCTTAATCGTAACAACATCATAATTGTTGGCAAAAAGCAGTTACTCAAAATTGCTTTAGCATTGATTGTGATGTCTTTATTCAATAAAAGGACTACCATAAATAAATACACAACTAAAACTAAAAATAAGTGAAGTATGAAAAATATAAACGAAGCACTGGAATGTGTAAATAAAATAGATGAAAAGTACAGTCAATCAGGAACTATCAAGCAGTTCACAATTGATATGATTGAACATTTCATAGAAGAGTTAAATAGCTTCATATTAGGTGAAAGCGATTTAACCGGAGAAACTCTACTCGGCAGCTTGAGTTACGACGCCAGCACGGCATTGGAAATATGCGACGACGAACTTTCTGATTTTTATGTGATACAAGAATTGTATGATGCCATTAATGATTAACAACTAAAGAAGAGTTATTGTAATGTTTCATGATTTTTGCAACCTAAAAGTATATGAGTTTCATGCTTAATTGCAACGGCAAGTTTAACAACATTATTATGGTATAATTGTCCAATCGTAAAATGATCTGTGTACAACTCCCCTTTGCGACTGGTGTAATTTGTAAGTATTCTTATAGAGATGTTACAAATATTTATATTATCAAAATCAGGTAAGGGATAATAAATGGTTAAACACTTTTGTTCTTTTTCTGTAAGGGTGAAGGATTGTATCCAATGAAGTCTTACTGTATGGTTGGGATGTTCAAGATGAATCTTTTCATCGGTATCTAATTGGATAGAAGTATTTGTAATTGTATTTGCTTGATTTCCAGTATTAGTATACAGTAGAAGAACTTCAAGTTGATTATTCTCAATCTTTGCATCTGAAATAGTTAACAAAATCTCTTCCTTTTTGTAAAAATACTGCATGTAGCAATTAAATACAGTAACTGATACTGCAATGATAGAGAGTAATAAAGACGCAATAACCATAACTGTAAATTTAAAAATGATAATGGCAAATATAGGAAATTATATGGACAAACAACAATTCAAATACTGGCTCCGGATAAACGGTTTCCGTCCGAAGCAGTTCGGGACTGGCACGAAATGGAATCCGATTAGGCTCATATCACGAAAGAAGTGAGTTAAGAAAGTCCTTGGTAATCCAGAGGGCTTTCTTTCTGTTCTTTATATCTTATATGAAATTAAGATATGAAAACGCAAAAATGTATAGCCTGTGGCCGGGAAACAGTTTCTGTGATCAAAACAGAAGAAGGACATATCTGCTATAACTGTTACTCTGATAAAAAGAACCCTCCAAAACAAAAGCAATACCATGATAACGAAGAAGCTCGGATTCAGTCGGAGTTTTTCAGCAAGGTTCCTTTATTCTTTCCTAATTTGCCGGATCGACTTCTTTTTGCAGTCCCGAACGGTGGTAGCCGACATAAAATAGAAGCGGCTAATATGAAGCGCCAAGGTGTTAAACGTGGAGTGGCCGATGTAATCCTTCAGATACCGAAAAAGGGATATGCTTCTCTTTGTCTAGAGTTCAAGACATCTACAGGTAAACAGTCTGCAGAGCAAAAGGAATACCAACGCCAGGTTGAGATGGCGGGTAGTAAGTATGTGATTGTTCGGAGCGTGGAACAGGCTATCCGGGAACTGCAACTGTATTTAGGTTAATAGATTTCTCTGTTATATTTTAGAATAAAAGTTATGGCTGAATTGAAGTATGACCCTCGGAATTATCGTATCCACACGGATAAGAATAAAAGACTTATTAAAAAGAGCCTGGAGGACTGTGGAACCGGTCGTTCTATTCTTCTGGATAAGAACGATGTTATTATTGCCGGGAATGGCGTTTATGAGCAGGCTTTAGAACTGGGGTTGAAAGTCCGAATTGTAGAGTCTGATGGAAATGAATTGATAGCGATCAGAAGAACGGATTTGTCTACAGAGGATGAAAAAAGAAAGCTTTTGGCTCTGGCTGATAACCATACATCAGATACTTCTATGTTCGATTTTGCAGCTGTAGTTGAAGATTTTGGTATTGACGAACTTGGTGATTGGGAGTTGGAGCTTCCATTTGATGATATGCCGACAGATGTGGATCGTTTTTTTGAGGGAGCAGACAAGGTGGAGAATAAGAGAAAGACTATGATTTGTCCCCATTGTGGGAAGGAGATAGAGTTATGATTTTATACCTTGCCGGTTATAAGTATTGTGCCAAACGGTGGAATCTCGACACGAAAGATATCTATCTTTTAAGTTCTTTTTGGGAGCATAAATCAGGGCATTATGGTAGTTATGTCTGTCAAGAGAAGCATATTCTTGATAGCGGGGCGTTTTCTGCTTTTTCTGGGAAGAATGATAGTTTTGACTGGGGTGGCTATGTTAAGAAATATGCCGACTTTGTTTTAAAGAATAACATTCAACGTTTCTTTGAGCTGGATATAGACGTTGTCGTTGGACTGGAGAAAGTCGAATATTATCGTAGATACTTGGAAGATCGTATAGGACGGCAGCCTATTCCTGTTTGGCATGCAAGTCGAGGGAAGGAATATTTTATTCGGATGTGTGAGGAGTATCCTTATGTTGCGATTGGTACGACTTCGGCAATGGAAGAAGGTCGGCGGATAAGAGAGAATCCTATGATATTAAAGTGGTTTATCGATCAAGCTCATTCTGCCGGTACTCGTATTCATGGGCTTGGATTTACAAATACGACACTTCTTCCTTTTTTGAAGTTTGATAGTGTTGATAGTACGACCTGGTTGTCTGGTTCTAGATTTGGGCAAATTTATTTCTTTAATGGAAAGCAAATGGTATATCGTAATCCCCCAAAAGGAATGCGGGCTAAGAATCATGATTTATCGAATAGACACAATTTTAATGAATGGATAAAATTTCAAAGGTATGCAGAACAATACTTATAATAAAAAAGTCCTTCTGTATTCAGGAGGCATGGATAGCTGGTTGATTGATAAACTCTGGAAACCGGATATAAGGCTTTATATTGATATGAATACCCGTTATTCGAAAGAAGAAATGAAGCGTCTTCCGGATGATATTGTTATTGAAAAGTTGGATTTATCAAAATGGGAACGTGAGGATAAGATTATTCCTCTTCGAAATATGTATTTGATTGGTATCGCAACGAATTATGGCGACGAAATCTGTTTGGGAGCGACAGCCGGTGACCGGGTTCTTGATAAATCACCTGTATTTGCCGAATTGTACGAGGAGTTACTCGGATATCTCTATCAGAAACAACATTGGACTGAGAAACGAACGATCAGGATAAATTTGGATTATAAAGCATATACTAAGACAAAGTTGTTGAAGCAATATATAATTCAAGGAGGCAGTATTAATGAAGCGTTTAGTTCGTCGTTCAGTTGTTATGCTCCTGTTGATGGGCACGAATGTTGGAACTGCAAACCGTGTTTCCGCAAATTCATTGCTTTTGCATTGAACGGATATCCGTTCCCCAGAGAAGTAATAGACATGAATATATCTTATATAAAGCGTGAAATACTTCCTTTAATCGAATCTGGCGAGTATGGTCGGAAACGGGAGGAGGAAGATATAAGACAAATATTAACTCTTTATCGATAAATCTATGTATACAGTAAGGAAACGTCTTGAGATATCAGCGTCTCATCGTTTGAATCTCTCTTATACGAGTAAGTGTGAGAATTTGCATGGACATAATTGGATTGTAATTGTTTGGTGTAGATCTAAGCAGTTGAATCCAGATGGTATGGTTGTCGACTTTGCCCATATTAAGCAAATGATTCAGGAAAAATTGGATCATAAGAACTTGAATGAGGTATTATCGTTTAATCCGACAGCGGAAAATATTGCGAAATGGATCTGTAATCAGATACCTCAATGTTTTAAAGTGATGGTCCAGGAATCGGAGAATAATATAGCGTGGTATGAAAAAGATAAATGAGATTTTTTACAGTATCCAGGGAGAGGGGTATTTTACCGGTACACCGACTGTTTTTGTTCGCTTCTCTGGATGTAACTTGAGGTGTCCGTTCTGTGATACAGAACACAAAGAAGGCAAGATGTTAAGTGATGATGATATTATTGCAGAAATAAATCGTTATCCAGCTTTACATGTTGTATTGACAGGTGGAGAACCTTGTATGCAGGTTACATATGACTTGGTTGATAAGATCAAGGCCACTGGCCGATTTGTTCAGATTGAGACAAATGGAACTTTGGTTCCACCTGTAAATATAGACTGGATTACGTGTTCCCCGAAAGATGGAGGTAAAACTGTCGTGATTAACCCGAATGAATTGAAGGTAGTTTATATCGGACAGGATATGTCGCAATATGATAAATATTCAGCAGGAATATATTATTTGCAGCCTTGTTCCGGTCAGAATACGAAGGAAGTTATTAATTATATTAAAGAGCATCCGAAATGGAAATTAAGTCTACAAATACACAAGATATTGAATGTGCGATAAGAACGATTCTTTCTTTTATAGGTGAAAATCCTTGTCGGGAGGGCTTAAAAGAAACACCGGATCGTATTATAAGGATGTGGAAAGAGATCTTTCGTGGATATGATCTGGCACAGGTGCCTAAAATAACGGTTTTTCCTAATGGAGTGGATGGTCTTTCTTGTAATAGTGTTATCGCAGATTCAGGTGGATTCTATTCAATGTGCGAACATCATATGATGCCTTTCTTTGGGAAGTATTGGTTTGCTTATATTCCTAATCCTAAAGGTAAGATATTGGGCATATCGAAAGTTGGTCGTGTTGTTGATTATTGTGCGGCACGATTACAGGTACAAGAGCGATTGGCGAAAGATATCATTGTGATGATCCAAGAAGCGTTAGGTTCGGAATGTCCACCTTTGGCAATGGGTATAGTGCTAGAAGGAGAACACTTGTGTAAGTCAATGCGTGGTGTAAAGAAAGAAGGTAAAATGTGCTCTTCTTTCTATTTAGATAATGGAAGTTTACCTGAGTTGAAGGCGGAATTGTCCCGATTCGTTAGTTTTGGTTAGGTATGTCAGAGAAGAATGAAGTAAAAAAGAAAAGTAGGGGGCGTAAGTCTGAATATAGAGAAGAATATGCAGAGCAGGCTCTAAAACTTTGTCTGTTAGGTGCAACAGATAAGGAGATTGCTGAATTCTTCTCTGTTTCGGAACAAACGTTGAATAGTTGGAAGAAGAAGTTCCCTCAATTTCTTGAGTCCTTAAAAAAGGGAAAAGCTGTAGCAGATGCAAATGTAGCATCGAGACTTTATAGCCGTGCGATTGGTTACGATGCCAGAGCGACGAAGTTCGCTACCAACGAGGGTAAGATTACGGATAAGGTGGAGTATATCGAACATTACCCTCCGGATACAACTGCCGCCATTTTCTGGCTGAAGAACCGGCAACCTGGCAAGTGGCGTGATAAGAAAGAAGTGGAGAACCAGGTCAAACTGGGTGATGAATTGGAATCGATGTCAGATGAAGAACTAGCAGCAATTATCCGTGGTGAAAAGGAGTAAGAGAGAAATATTGATCAGGCAGGCGAAGGCTGCGACCATATTGCGCAAACGGGAGGCTCGGAATGATTTCTGGACCTATTGTTTATATCATAATCCTAAGTTCTTCGCTAAGCGTTTGTTTTTGAAGAAGGTGGCGGACGCATTTACGCGGGTGTACGAATCGTATTTGTCGGGTGTGATTCGTCGGCTGGCCGTCTCCATGCCGCCACGTGCCGGGAAGTCCTATATATCATCCTTGTTCATTTCGTGGATGCTTGGCCATTTCCCGGAAGAGTCGGTCATGCGCAATTGTTGTTCCGATACATTGTATAATAAATTATCTTATGATACACGCGACATTGTCCGCTCTTCCCGGTTCAAAGAGATATTCCCGGATGTGCAATTGCGAGGGGATAAACAGAACGTGCATGGCTGGAGCTTGGAAGCTGCCCGGCAGGTGAGTTACTTCGGGGCTGGTGTAGGCGGTACGGTAATCGGTTTCGGTGCGTCTATGTTGGCCATGACCGACGACTTGTATAAGAGTTTGGAAGATGCACTATCTGACACCAATAACGAAAAGGTCTGGTCTTGGAAGCAGGGAACACATGATTCTCGTATCGAGGGAAACTGTTGTTCAATCGACATCGGTACCCGCTGGTCGGCTACGGACGTTCTTGGTCGTATGGAGGAAATGGGGAAGTATGACGAGATTATCCGTATCGCAGCCCTGGATGAGAACGACCGCTCTTTTTGTGAGGGTGTACATACGACAGAGTATTACCATGAACTACGAGAGGAAACGGACGATTCCATCTGGTGTGCCGAGTATATGCAGGAACCGATCGAGGCTATTGGGTTGTTGTTCCCTAAATCAGAATTAAACCGATTCAAGCTGGCAGATATAGAAGGTAAGCAACCGGATGGTGTTATCGGTGCTACCGATGTGGCAGACGAGGGAGACGACGATTTCTGTGCGCCTATTGCTAAAGTATTCGGTACGAAGTATTTCATTACCGATGTGCTGTTTACGAAAGACAATGTCGAGATTACCGAACCGAAGCTGGTTTCCTTGATCCTTGATACCCGTTGCGACAATATGCGTATCGAGAGTAACAATGGTGGTCGTTTGTTCGCCCTCAATGTCCGTAAGGCTGTAAAGGCAAAGAATGAGAAATGTATCATCCAGGCGAAACCGACAACAGCCAATAAGGATACACGTATCTTGTTGAAGTCTGGTTGGATTAAGAAGCATTGTTATTTCCTGGAAGAAAGTGAGTATAAGAAAGGTTCGGACTATGACCGATTTATGAAAGCGCTTACCAGCTATAAGAAAGAAGGTGGCAACAAGCATGATGATGCACCGGACGGTATGACGATCCTTGCCGAGAATGTAGAGTTCATCGGGTTATGTAAGGCTAACTCTGTACGTCGGGTAGCAAGAGGACGATAAGTGGCAAAATGAAAGTGTTTTTCCGATATTTGTAACACGTATTAGATAAAATCCCGATATTTTTCTATCACATACTTGCGTTTTGATATCTGTTCTCGGTTTTTACATTTCAAAGTGAACTTGTTTAGACTGGCCGTATTGACAGCGAAAAAACATTTGCTTTTATATTTTAGCATAAAACGATTATGCCAAGTATAAACGACATTCTTGCAAATGAAGATTTCGGGCAGGTAGTCAGTTCGTTATGTGTCGATACGATTGAATATCGGGAACCAAGAGAATATTACAAAGAATACCACGGTGAGCGCAGTCGGCGTAAAACCTCTGTCGGTTGGCGTGAACCGAAACGGTTGGCTGTCTATTCGGAAACTTTGAAAGATAAGAATGGTGAGCCGTTACGACTGGAAGATAAGATCGTAGATGTAGCACGTATCGTTACCAACTTTCCGAAAAAGGAGGTGCGTACCTCTGTCGCCTTCTTGTTTGGCGGGCAAATGACGATTACGGGAACTGATCAGAACGATGGTTTTCAAGAATTCAAACGTGTATGGGAACGCCGATTGAAAATGCAATCCGTCTTGAAGTCGTTCGCTCGTAAGGTGCTTTCTGAAAGTAAGGCTGCTCTTGTGTTCTATCCGTATACTTCCAAAGGATTAGACGGCAACTTGATTACGGAGTTGAAGGTGAAAACGCTTTCCGTTCCCCGTAATGAAAATACTTTCTCTGAATTTTATCCCCACTTCGATGATAACGACGATATGGATGCCTTTATTCATCGTTACCAAGTGAACTCTAATGGTATGATCCGGAACAGTTGTACAATCTGGACAGTAGATAAGATTATTACGGCTATCGATGAAATGGGTGGCTGGGTAATAAAAGAGGTTCCCAATCTATTCGGAAAGATTCCGGTCGTGTATGCAGATGTTTTCCAACCGGAATGGGACGAGGTTGCCGGTATCATGGATGCGCGGGAAATGCGTTTGTCCCGTATGGCCGACACTAACGACTACTTTGCGGAACCAATCTTGAAAACGTATGGCGATTCCGATTTACCTTCTAAGGAAACAACCGGGAAAGACCTTAATTTCCCCATTAAGGTCGATGAAGTATCTGGCAAGGAATATCATGGCGATGCCGATTATTTGACATGGACTGGCTCCCAGCCATCAGTAGATAAAGAATTGGAAGAAACGAAAAACGAACAATTTGCTGGTACATCTACGCCGGATCTTTCTTTTGATAACTTGAAAGGCATTGGCAACCTGTCCGGTGTCGCTCGTAAATTCATGCTGATGGATGCAACTATCAAGGCGAGTGAGAACATGGAAACGTTCGGTCCGGTGGTTCAGCGTTGCGTGTCGGTCGTGTTGGCTGGGATATGCAATATTACCAACATCAAGTACCGTCCTCAATTGGTGAACAACCTGATCGATGTGGAATTTGGTTCCATTTTGCCGGAAGATTTGGCTGAAACCCTGCAAACCCTATCTATTGCCAATGGTGGCAAACCGATTAACGCTCAGCGCACGGTTACGGCTCATTCTCCGCTAACAGAAGACTTGGACGAAGAAATGAAGCTGATGAAGGAAGAGGAGGATACGGCTGCGCAACGTAATAACATGGTTGGTCTGACAATGGGATATGGAGAATGAAAGAACTATCATTTCATGAGCGACAATTCCTGCAACGTCTGTTCCTGCAACAAGGCAGCATAAAGTATTCGTTTGACGAGTTTGTCCGTAGGGTAGGACCTCTTCTGGCTAAATGGTCGGATCATGGCGGCGACCGTGTATGGATAGGTAATGCTACTATTGAAAAGCAAATAGAACGTCTGTTGGATGATTTACACACGCAGCTCGTAAGCGATATATCCAATACAGTTACCGATGTATGGAATTTAGGCAATAGGAAAGCGGATGAACTGGTAACGGGCTATATTAAGGATATGGCTATCTCCACTACGCTAAGGGAAAAAATGTTTTCCCGGAATGCCGATGCGCTGAATACTTTATTGAAACGCAAAGATGAATTTGGTAAAACCATATCCTCCCGTGTCTGGGACATAACGGACGGGGCCATGGATAATCTGGAGTATTACCTTTCTTCCGGATTGTCTTCCGGTCGTCCGTCGGCGTTGATCAGCCAAGATATACGGCAATTGCTAAACGAACCCAACCGTCGTTTCCGACGGGTAAGGGATGCGAATGGGAAGCTTGTTCTATCCCAGCCAATGAAAGACTATCATCCAGGACAGGGTGTTTATCGTTCGTCTTACAAAAACGCCCTACGTTTAGCAGCAACGGAGACCAATAAGGCTTTTCGAACTGCCGATTACGAACGTTGGCAGAAAATAGACTTCGTGACTGGGATAGAGGTAGAGCGTTCGCCGACGAATCACGGTCCATGTCCTGTGTGTGATGCGAAGGCTGGCCAATACTCGAAGGACTTTAAGTTTACGGGCTGGCATCCGTTCTGCATCTGTATAGCTACGCCGGTCATGATGGATCATGAGGAGTTTGCGGAATGGTTGCTGGGAGATGGAAAGGTTGAAAGGGATAGTATTTCAATCCAATATTCAAAAGATAGAACGAAAGAGCTGCAAAATTGGGTAAAGCAGTCTTTATTGAATGGCTCATTCTCTCATAAAGATTTTCCGGTACGAGTTAAAATGACAGGAAAGTCTATCAAAGAGTTCTTGAATCAGCCTCATAAGTTCAAGAAAGAGAAGAACGAATTGATAAAAAATATAGGAGCGATATTTGCCGGTTCGGATTACAAGGGGTATACTGAATACCATAAGGATAATCCTATGATTAAATATTCTCATGTTTTTGAAATTGAGTTGAACGGAGAGAAAAGTTGGATTATTGTTAGAGAAGATATAACCGGGAATGCCGTCCTTTATAGTATATCGGATAGTGATAAGGTCTTGACTGGCATAAAAAAGAAGTAGCCCGATAGACCATCACCGTAGAACTACAATCCACGGCTGAATCTATCAGACTACTTTATGTTTTTAGAAGAATGATTTTCAAATAGCCCCCTTGGAACTGCAATCCAAGGACTTGTTTGTAAACCACTTCTTTCTGCAAAAATATAAATTATCTCCTAATTGTCTAACGATTTCGGATTTTTAATTGTCAAAGTCGAGAATAAGCTGTTTCCCGTTGGCCTTCCATTGCTCAAATGAGTAGTCTACCGTCATGTTCATTTGCTTTGTAGCTTTGGCTAGTTTGTTCTTCGCTTCATGGAACTCCTTTTTGAGGATTTGGATACGGGCCCAGTCTTCTGCTTGTCGTTTCTGCTTTTGATTGACGAAGCTGGCGTAAGAGGCGAAATGATCATACAATGTATCGTAACACTGCATTTTGTATTTAATGACGGAAGGTCTTACTTCTTCATCAACTCGATTAGTATCAATTGAAAATAACCATCCAAAAACGTATCGGATAGGAATGCAGTACATTTCACGTTCTTTCCCGTCTGCGGCAACCGAGGTCATGATGACCCCGGTTGAACTTAATATTTCATCACGATCAATTCTATTACGTTGAGCTTTGGCGTCTATGCCAAGAGCATCACAAATAGGTTTGATGGGAACTAGTTGATTAGGATCATTACTAGCCATGATAGCCACATTGTTTACTTTCGCAATCTCTTTTACGTTAAATGATAAATTTTTCATATTTCCGAAAAAAGCGAGGGCAAAGGGGATTCTGTAGTAAAGTGGCAGTTTACAGAATACACCCAATGCCCTCTAAATTTCCTATTGACGCAACTGCCACGTAACGTCTTTCTGAGATAATATATAAATCAGAAAAACTTTTTCTGGAAGCAGATGGCGATACCTTCTATACTTTCGCTTTTTGCGTCTGCAATTTCGAATTTAATTTCTCAGCTTCCTTTTGCATATTTTCGGAAGCATGTTTGATGTAGTATAGCATTCCTTCGGTTCTTCCGATTTCTCGGCCGGTATTGAATGCGGCTTGTAGTTCAGGAGTGGAGTACTTACCCATTTCGGAGGGTTTGGCCGTTGGTTGTTGGGTACTATTATTTCCCGACAAACAATTTTCTCTGAGTTTGGACATGATTGAATATTGTTTGTTGTAAGTGGATAGACAAAAGAACGGTTTCGCCTGTCCCTTTGTCCTACACCTCAGATGGCAGTTATGGCCATTAAGCCATATCAAGGGGGTACGAAACCGTTATGTTATATGTTCATGTATGGGTACAAGAGTACCAATACAAAAATATGTTCAGCGGTTACCCGCCATCTGAGAATTTAGGACACCACAAAGATGAACACTTATTCTGAATCCTGCAAGAAAAAACTTTCCCTCTCTTATATTTTAAACAGAAAACTCTTATGACAATTTTAGATTTAATCAAGGCGGCATGTAAGACGAAAGGTGTGCCGGAGAAGTATGCGGAACGTATTCAGAAGACGTTCAAAATCGAAAAAGCTGAAGGAATGGAGGCTTTTGTGGACCTGTTCAAAGAAAATATCCTTCCGGCTATCCAGGAGGCAGAGAATGAAGCTAAGACTACGGCTGAAACGGCTGCGGTCGCTGCATACGAAGCAAAACATGGATTAAAAGACGGTAAACCGGTGGAAGATCCGGATAAGAATAAGAAAACGGAAGAAGAGCTGTTGAAGGATCTTAGCCCGGAAGTAAAAGCTTATCTGGAAAGTATGAAGAAGAGCGTCGATGATATGGCTAAAAAGGTAGGCGATTCTATTACTAACTCGGCAAACGAAGCCAAGAAAGAAACAGTCCGTAAGCAATTGAAAGATGCCGGTCTTCCGGACAGCTGGCTGGGACGTGTGGATTTGGCTTCTAAAACGTCTATCGAGGATCAGATCAAGACACTATCCGAAGAATATACCGGAATCCAGCAAAAGGCGATCGATGATGCTGTGGCTCGTGGCGATTACGCTCCCGGTTCCGTAAATCTTCAGGACCGTTCCGAAGCGGATTGGGCGAAGCTGATGGATCAGGACGTCGATAATAGTGCAAATAATCCCGGTGTGGTAAACCTGGGTATTGAATAATCAAATAAAGTGTAGCATTATGTACAGAAAGAGAGAAAGAGAATTCCAGTATCCTCCCGGAATTGAAAAGATTATTGAGGATGTGATCGGTGGTGGGACGATTGATCGCAGAGACTTGCAGAACGCTTTGTTCAATGGCAAGGCGTTGGACGAACTGCCTCCGATTGTAATAGTAGTAAAAGATCCGGAAACAGGGCTGTATCATGTATTGAAGACGGCAATGGCTTCCGATGCAGGTAGTGAAACAACTTATAAGGTGGCCAAGAATCATCTGTTCGGTGTGGGTGACTTCGTGACGATTGGTGGCGCTTTGACTGGCGCTTCCGATAAGATCACAGCTATTGATAAGAGTAATGCGGATTTCGATACGATTACGCTGGCAGCAACGATTGGGGCTGCAACAAAAGGTCAAGTATTGGTTCAGGCTAAAGACAAGCAGGCTGCGAAAGCCGCCAAGTTACCTTATGATGGCGAATTGGTCGTCACGATGAATAAAGTCGACTTGACTGTAGCTAACCAGCAGTCCGGGTTATTGGTAAGAGGTACGGTAAACGAATCCTGTATGCCGTTCCCGGTAGATAAGGACTTAAAGGCATTAATGTCGTTTATCCGTTTTGTGTAATCCATTAAAATCTGATATATGGAAAGAAGTTTAATTAAACAGGTGAATAAAAAGAACATGGCGGCTCGTTTGAATACCCGCCATGTGAAACCAGTCGTTTTCCCGAACTTCTTCGGGGTGAAAAGAAAGACTTCGTTGAAGTGGGAGACACTGACCGGTGAGAAGGGTGCTCCGGTAATGGCAGATGTGATCTCTTTTGACGCTTCCGCTCCGCAGAAGACGCGCGAGGTAATCAGCAAGTTGTCCGGTGATATTCCAAAGACAGCCGTTAAGCGTGGTATGAACGAAAGTGATTACAACGAGTACAAACAGTTGGAACGTGACGCACAGGGTGACGCAGACCAATTGGCATTGCTGAACCTGGCTTTCAAGGATCAGGATTTCGTGTATAACTCTGTCCGTGCCCGTTTCGAATGGTGGTGTATGCAGCTCATGAGCCGTGCGGGTTTCCATTTGTCGGCAAAGAATAATAGCGGTGTCGTTACGGCTGAGTTTGTTGGTTGTGGTATGCCGAAGAAGAACCAGCGTAAATCTTCTGTAGATTGGAGCAACGCTTCAACGGCCAACGGCTTGCAGGATATCGAAGATACGGTTGTTGCTGCTTCTGCTGAGGGAGTAACGATTCGCTATGTAGTGATGCACGTGGCTGACTTCTCTTTGTTGAAGAAGCAGAAATCAACATTCGACACATTGAAGGCATGGGTTAATTCGTCTTCAAAAATATTGGTGACGAAAAATCTTATCAACGAGTATCTGGCCGAACAGGAAATCCCAGTGAAGATCATTACTGTGAATCCGTCTGTCCGTATCGAGGACAAGGCTCATCGTCGTAAGACGATCAATCCGTGGGAGCGTAAACGTGTATGCTTCCTGGAGGATCTGAAGGTTGGTGATATCCAGCACGGACCGATTGCAGCCGAATCTTCCGCTACCTTGCAGAAGATTGCCCTCATGGTAAAACAGGATTGGGTATTGGTTACCAAATGGTCTGAACTGGAACCGTTCAAGGAATGGACGAAAGCAGAAGCAAATGCTATCCCTGTCGTAAACGATCCGGATGCCATGTTCATCATGAAGGTGGATGGCAAGGATTGGAGCGCATCTGAAGATACTGAAGGTACGGATGATATCCCGGCAACATTCTTAGGTGAAACCGTTGAACCGGAAGATCAGATGATTCAGGATACTGAAAACGGAGAATAACAATCATGGCTAAGACGATTCGAGATACAATACTAGCTTATCCCGGTCTCGCGGATTGTGAAGATTTTTTGGATAACGTCGTTTTGCCGGGACGCGGTTTTGAAGGTACAGAAGATAGTAAGACGATCGATATTCAAAAACAAAAGCTGGTGGCTGCCGACCTGTATTCAATGGTCGGTGGTCTACCGGACTTCACAGAAAACAAACTCTCTATCACTTATCCTCGTTCCTGGTATGACGCTACGGCAAAACGGCTGTATAAGGAAGGTGGGGAACCGGAGAAAGCAGAACTGATCGGGAATAAGATTGAAGTTCCAAAAGGAAGGGCTCAAAACAGATGGTAAGACGGTATTCACATAAAGCGATAGTAACAATCCAATCCGGACAATTGGTAAAAGGGGAATGGGTTGCCGGAGAACCGACGGAAATAGAGGTTACAGGGCAATACTTTCCATCCAATAGCGGACAGCAATTGAAGCGGAATGTCGATGGGAAGGAATTTATCGTACACGGTGAGTTCTCGACAAAGGCCCGTCCTGTGGAAAATGCGAAGCATATCCGGATTGATAGTATCGCTCTCGATGTGGATATCATCTGTTGGGAGCCGTTTCAGACTCACTCTGTAATTTATGTATAGCGATGGCAAGGAAAGGTGGTTTGACTCCGATGTGGAGCGACAAGGAGGTCGAGCGTTGGTTTGATTATTATGTGGACCGGGCGGAAGAGCGGATATACAAATTATTGCAACGTGCCGGGGAAGAGTTCGTGAAGATTGCTCGCAAAAAAAAGAGTTATCAAGACCAAACCGGCAATCTCCGCAGTTCTATAGGTTATGTGATTGTCAAGGATGGCGATATACTGACAGAGGATTACCAACAGTCTGCAGAAGGAGCCGATAAACAGACCGGTATCCGGGAAGCGAAACGGCTAGTTTCCGAACTGGCTAAATCTTATTCGGATGGATGGGTGTTGATCGGTGTCGCAGCTATGCCATACGCTGTCTATGTAGAGGGGATCTATAATTTGGATGTGGTATCCGGTGCTTCCGACCATACCGAAGAATGGATTAAGAAACAGAGTCGGATATTATTCAACAAACTAGCGGAGAAAGGATATTGATATGGCTGATCAGTTTGATATAGTAGATATCGTGTATGATGCGGTTGAACCGATCAGTACGAGCTTTATTCTGTACAAAGATCGCTCTGGTGATGGTGAGACAAAGAATCATATCACAATCCGGATGCTCACGTTAAATGAAACAGAGGTTGTGAATAAAGGTTCGGTTAATATCAACGTATTTGTGAAGAATCAAGCGAAAGGCAGGCCTGATCGACAGCTAATGAAAGGAGTGACACGAAAAGTTAAGTCTGCACTACGAAATATCACACCTCCTTTCGGCATGTATTGGAAATCTCGGATCGTATGGTCCGAACCTCTTGGCGAAGCAAAAGAAGGCTTCGATTGTACAAATATAAGATTTGAAGTAATAACAGAAATAGATTAAGAATATGGCTAATGAAAGAAGTTTGGCGGTAGGCGTATCTTTCTTAGGATATGGAACCCCCGGAGACGGGGTTGCCGCGACAGAATTTACACAATGTCCGATTGTTGAAGAAGGAACAGTTGTATTTAACTTCAATGATCCTACATCTGTCGATTTCCGTGCAGAAGGAATGAAAGATCCGTGGGAGTCGTTTGATAAGGCTGGGGATGCCGATTCATTCGAATTTGGTATTCCGTCTCCTACACCGGAAGAAATGAAGGAGTTTATGGGGGGAGAAGTCAAAGATGGCAAATGGAATGCCCCTGTGGATATTCCTATTATCCGAAAGTCGATGAAGATTACAACTCTCCCATATAAGGATAAACAGACGGAATATATTTTCGCGCTTTGTAAGATCAGTGCCAAAATCAGCCGTGCTCCGTCTTCGGAACAAACGGATTTGATGCTGGTTCGTTGTACGAAATTAACGCCAGTATCAGCGGCGGGCGAACAGGGTTCTCCTTTTTCTAGGGCAGTGAAAGATGTTACGGCAGAATCTTAAACCGTTTCTGGAACAGGAAAAGAATAAATGTTTAGGTTATCGAAAGCCTCGGAACTATCCGGGGCTTTTATATTTTAATCGAAAAAATGAGTGTAAAACAAATACTCCAACTGGAAAGCGAAGCTGTCTCCAGCCAATCGGTAACGCTCCCTTTTGAATTTATCCGGCTTGAATCATTACCAAAAGGAAAGTCGGTTGGGGATAGTATCGTTATAACCCCTATTACCGTCCGTACCTGGTTCCGGATAAAGCCCCTATTGCTTTATATTGATAAAGAAGACAGGGCGATCTTGATTGCTGATAAGGATAAAAGGTTTTCTAACCGAGTTGCCGAACTGATAGCCAAATATGATGAGATCATTTTTGAAATCGTATGTCTTGGCATTCATAATAAGAAAGGTGATATGCCGGCCTGGTTCCGGGAAGTTCTGAAAGACAACTGTACATGGGAGGATATTTACATTCTTCTGAATGCCATCTTATACCGGATCGGTTGCAACCCTTTTTCTCGTACTATCATAGCGCTGGAAGCTGTGAGCCCGTTAAGCGAAGTGGAGATAATAGCCCTTCAGAAAAACAGCGAGACATGGAAGAAGAAGGCCCTCAAAGCAGCTTCATGTTCTTAGTGACCTGCAACGAGGCTTTCGGCTATTCTCATACCGAAACATTAGATAGTAGCTTCATTCTTTTAACTGGTATGCTCCGTGAGCGAGGTTATCTAATGAATCAGCGAGCTGGAAATTTTCACTCAGGGGATGTATCGGATGGAGAAGATGGCGAATGGATTGAGGTGGTAGATTTTGATACTGGTAAAATGAAACGAGTAAAGAAAGTTTCATCGATATAGTTATATATTACTGAGAGTAAAGATAAGGTTTTGTCATAGTGATGAATTTTATGTTTGGTAAATGAAAAACCCGGCGGACTGTGAAGTTAGCCGGGTTTTGTTTTATTATTTTAATGCGATAGATGGCATAATTATATTGTGAAGTTTTGTTCCTCTCAATTTTTCATAGATAATACCTCTTGCTGTTGAAGATGTGATTGTATTGACTTGAGGTATGATTTCTCCAAAATTATCTTTAATTTCTTCAGGAGTAACATCGTGATCATTACTGGTTAATTCCATGAAAAAATAAAAAATAAATTCCGCATAAAGAGTTGAATCTTCTTGTGAAACCAAAATTACTGTCAGCTTATTCTTAACAATAGGCTTTTCTGTATTATATTGAGAACTTGATTCAATATTAAAATTAAAATCTTTTGGAGTCGGTAGCTCGTCATGACAGTCTATGATTGATTTTATACAGTCGATAGACTTAAATATGAAATTATATTGATGTCCCATAATATTATCAACTAATTATTGTTCTGTATTCTTTTTTGTTAAATTTATCGAAGAATCTATATTGGTTTGTACTTTCATTTTCAGATTTGATGGAAAGTACAATTTGTTGTTTTATTGGTTTTGAATACTCCTCTTGTTCATTGAGATCCATGATATGAATATCTAAAACATCTTCAATATCAAAAAGGGTACTTGTCGTAAAATTATGATCTCCTTTTAACCATTTGGATATTTCAGAAGGGCGTTTACACATTTTCTCGGCAAATTCCTTTTGGGATAGACCTTTTCTTTTGATACCTTCTGTAATTTTCACAGCAAGCATCATACGTCTTTCCATGTTCTTAGCTCTTTTTTTATCTATATTGCTAAGTATTGTGTCCAAAATAGATGTGTTATTCATATTTGTTCCTCCTTCAATTTTAAATTACCTAAGAAAAATCCATTATCATCAAGATATATATCTTTGTTTTTGATAGCTTCTGATATGATTTTGGATATTTGGATTACTGTTTCAGCTTCTTTTTTTAAGGTAGAGTTTTCTTGATAAGCTCTAATATTTTTAGGCTTATATCCTCCACCACCAATAATAATCGCAACGTTGGCAAATCGAATACAATAGATTCTTAGTTTTTTGTCAGGACTATCAAATAGAGCACAAACACCATCTCCAGGTTTCCCTTCGTTTAGTTTGAAAAAGTTTTCGGCTGCCCCTGTTTTTGTAGCCATAATCTTCAACTTAGATACGATATCTTCTATTTCGGTAGGGTATTCAGAATAGTTGTTCTGAAGAAAATGTTCAAAAACACTCTTATTTTCTTGACCGAGAATAACAGAGTATATCTGAGTTTTCTTTCCTGACAGTTGCTTTATTTTGACAATCTCAAATTCCACGATGAATTATTCTTTTTCGCAAAAGAACAAAGAAAAAGTGATAAGACAAAGAAAAATATCAATAAAATAACTTATAAGTGAATTTTAAAGAGAGGGGGTACATAAAGAAGATAATCTATATTTTACCATAAACGCATTATGGGAATTAGAAATAGAGAGGGCAGTCTGTACATGGCCACAGGTATCGATAACTCCGGCTTGTACGCAGGAAAACGGGAAGCGATGGGGGTTATTAAGACTTTGGCAAGCGAAGTTACCTCTTTTGATATATTCGGTGGTATCGGTATCAGTGCGGCAACGGCCTTCGCTAAGGCTGCTAAAAGCTCATATGACTTTGAAAAGGAGTTCCGGAAGAACATGCTTGAGGTTGCCACTATTTCCACTCAAGTAACAGATGATATGACCGGTTTCATGAATCAGGTCATGGCTATTACTCAAGAAATTCCGATTAAGGCTCCGGATGCTGCTAAGGCCTTATATGGTATTGTTTCTGCCGGCCACGATGGAGCAGATGGAATGAAGGTACTTGAAGTATCAGCCAAGTCTGCTATTGGTGGTATGACAGATACGGCGACTGCAGCCGATGCTATTACTACGCTCTTGAATGCTTACAAAATGAGCGCCGATGAAGCCGAAAAAGTTTCAGATCAACTTTTCACTACTGCTAAACTTGGTAAGACTACTTTCGGAGAACTTGGACAATCTATTGCTCAGGTTGCACCAATCGCGGCAGCCTATGGGGTTGAAATGGACCAGGTGCTGGCGGCTGTTGCTACCTTGACTAAATCCGGAACTCCGACAGCACAGGCTATGACACAAATACGCGCATCGATTATTGCAACATCGAAGGTTCTTGGTGATGGTGCTTTTAATACCCGTACATTTCAGGAGGCATTGGCGGAAGTGGCAGCAAAAGCTGGAGGTTCCGAGTCTAAATTGCGAGAGCTCGTACCCGAAGTGGAAGCCGTAAATGGTGTTCTTGGTTTGACCGGTATCAATGCTCAGGACGCAGCGGATCATCTTAAAGAAATGAATAATGCTGTCGGAGCTTCAGAAGAAGCCTTTCAAAAAATGAAAGATACGGCAGAAAATCAGCTCACATTGCTAGCGAATAATATACAAGCTTATTTGCGTCCTCTAGGGGAAGAAATATTAAAAGAGGTTTCTGATATAGCTAAAGCGTTTAATGAAGCTTTTGAGAATAACGATATAGAGGGGACAATCTCAAATCTTGAATCGTTAGTAAAGAACGCAGCAGGAGCTTTTTTGTCTTATAAAACAGCGATTTTATTAGTTCAGGTAGCTCAGCAATCATATATAAAAACATCTGCCCTTAGCAGATTGGCAACGATTCAACACACGACGGCCACAGCACTGCTTACTGATGCTTTGAAAAAACAGGCTGTTGCGATGTTGGCGGCAGGAAAAGCAGCTCTTACAAATCCGTATGTATTAGCTGTCGCAGGTGCCACTGCGCTAGGATATGCAATATTCAAACTTGCTACACAGGCGACAGCTTCGGAAAAAGCATTGGATGCACATAATAAGAGAGTTGCAGAAATGAGAGAGTGGTCTGATGACATGAAAAGTCAGACGGAAGAAATGTTAGGTATTTTGCAAGATGAAAATAAATCCACTCTACAAAAGGTAGAAGCCTATAAAAAGTTACAGGAGCTTTATCCAAATGAATTAAAGAATCTATCTCTACAGAAATTCCTTTTAATGGATATGGTTGAAGTCAACAAGATGTTGTCCAAGTCGATAGATGATCGTACTATGGCACAACAACGTGCAACTGTGAATTCCATTGAAGAAGAGATGGCTAAAAATAGTAAACGGATTTCTCAACTAGATAAAAAAAGTTGGATTGACACTAGCTTCCCGGAAGCACTTGAATTACGTCGGTTGCGAAAACGGAATGAGCAGCTAAAGATAGAACATGAGAAAGCAGTAGAGATTGTTGTACAAGGATTAAAAGATCGTACAAAAGCAGAGGCTTTGGTAAATAGCCAATCAGAACAAGAAGAGACGAAGTTTGCAAAACCTGTAGATCAGAAAGAACTTGAGAAACAGAAAAAACTTCAAAAGGAACTTTTATCCCTTCGTCGTCAAAACCAGCAATCCGAAATTGACCTGATGAAAGAAGGTTCCGACAAAAAGATCGCCCAGTTGAATCTTGATTATGACAGGGAGTTGGATACTATCCGTGCAAGAGAAAAAGAATGGAGAGAGGCACAAGGCGGAAAGTTGACCAAGGAGCAGACGATTGAGATCCGAATGGCAAAAGTCAATGCTGGGGCCAAATTAGGAAATGCGACATCTGATGTTATCCATGAGCAGATTGAAGCAGAAGAACGCGCCATGAACGAATACTTGAAAGAATATGGTTCATATTTGGAAAAGCGTCAGGCTATCACGGAGCTTTATAATGAGAAGATAGCAAAGGCCACAACGGAAGGTGAACGGCTTTCCCTTGCAGAAGGTATGAAGAAAGAGCTGGCGGACGTAGATAATGAAGCCCAAAAGAGCACCTCCATCATCACCCGGTTGTTTGATGATATGAGTAAAAAGAATATCACCTCTATTCGTGCCATTGCGGATGAAGCGGAAAAATTCTTGTCTTTTCTTGAAAGAGGGGAATATTCCTCTGATAATTCATTCGGTATTACCAAAGAACAGTTTGATGTGCTTCGCAAGTCACCGGATCAGTTGAAGGCCATCAAGGATGAAATAGCCAATGTTCGCCGTGAAGCTGACCAAATGGAAACCTCTTTTAATAAAGTTTCAAATGGCTTGAAAAAAGTCTTTACCTCTGAAAGTGATGCCAAGAAGTTAAAAGAAGGTTTGGCAGAAATAGAAGAGGGCATGAGTGAAATTATGCAGACCGGACAGTTCCTCTCTGACACGTTTTCGAAGCTCGGAGATTCGTTTGGTGGTGTATTCGGTGGGATAGCTGAAGGTTTCAGTGTGGCTATGGACACTGTAAGTTCTGCAATGAACGGTGCGAAAGCCGGTTCCATGTTCGGTCCACTCGGTGCGTCTGCCGGTGCTGCCATTGGTGTCGTTACATCTTTGGCCGGTGCCATCGCCAAAATCCATGACAAGAAGAACGAGAAACGTATCCAGCGGTTGCAGGATCAAATTGATACATTGGATAAATCTTACGGTAAGTTGGAAAAGTCAATCGAGAAGGCCTATTCAAAGGATGCTTCCAAAATGATTGAGCAGAACAACAAGCTGCTGGAGCAACAGAAGATCCTTATCCAGCAACAGATCAGAGAGGAACAGGACAAGAAAAAAACTGATGACAGCCGTATCAAGGAGTGGCAGGAACAAATCGAGGAAATCAACGACGTCATAGCGGACAACAAGGAGAAGGCCGTGGACGCTATCTTCGGTGAAGACCTGAAATCCGCCATTGACAACTTCGCTAACGCACAAGCCGAAGCGTGGGCTTCCGGTGAAGACCGGGCAGAATCGGCAAAGGATACTGTCAAAAAGATGATGCGCCAGATGGTCACAGAATCCATCAAGGCAGCAACGGAATCTTCCGGTGCGATGGAGAAGATTCGTGACAAGCTGAAGGAGTTCTATGCCGACAATGTCCTTTCCGGTTGGGAACAGGATTATATCTATAATATGGCGGAAGAACTGCAAAAAGAGATTGACAGGCAGTTCGGTTGGGCTGATAGCCTGATGAAAGATGAGGTGGAAGAACCGGAGAAAGAAGAAGATATATCCGAAAATACCCTGAAAGGCGCGTATGCCAAAGCTTCCCAGGAAAGCATCGACCTATTGGCCGGTCAGACCGGGGCCGTCCGTATCCTGCTGGAAGATATCCGTGGCGGTATGCAACCGATCCGGGAACAAATGAAGCTGATCTATGATATGCAATCCAGAGGTTGGGAAGATGTGAAGGCCATCCGCGAACTATCAGATAAAGTGGAAAAGAATACCGATCGGATCGCCGAGAATACGAGAGAGATCAAAGAGGTTGCCGGTAAGATATCGGAGAACACCAGAGGCACGGTTGATGCCTTGGAAGGTACTATTAACGTAAAAGTAAAAATGTAGCATTATGGATAAAGAGTTTTTTGAGATAGCAAACCGGTTAGGTGCCTGCCGGTTGTTGCATGGCACGGAAAACAAAGAAGAGCTTATGCGCCTTCTGCTGACACCGCAGGGTACGGAGTTCTGCACGAAGAATAATTTCCCGTCTATGGAACAATTACGAGAGTTCCGGGGCAAGAAGGCCGAAAGCATGGGAATCTATATCGAGACGGACGTGAAACTGACGAATCCGGTGAAGGTATTCTTGGCCGGTTCCAAGGCAATCCTTCATTTTGATACGATCGGCCGCTACAACGTGATCCTGATGCACGGGGCGGAAGCCGAGATCCATGCGAGTAACTATGCCGTGGTGTTTGTAAAGAACGCTGGCGGTAAGGTAATAACTCATAAAGACCATACAGCACGTGTATTATGACAATAGACGGAAAAGACGTATATACTGAATGGGGATGTAAATTATTGGAAGGTTCTTTTGATGATCTTCTGAAATACCCCAAACGTAAGGCAGTCAAATATAACAACTGGGCGGAAGCCGACGGGATCGATCCCGATCTGTCGGTTGTGGAGTTCGAACCTAAGACCGTCAAGTTGAAATTCCTCATGAAGGCAGAAACGCTTGAGCAGTTCTGGTCTGGGTATAGAAAGTTTGTTGCTGATCTGTCCGCACCGGGCTATCGGGAATTCAATCTTATTGCCGGTATGACCAACCGCTTACGATTCAATGTCGGCTCTTCTCACGAACAGCCTGTGCCATTTAATGCAGGGGAGAACGTATCTGTGTTTGAACTTTCTTTTGTCGAGGACAATCATGCCATTTATCCGGCAACTCCGGCCGGCGGTATCGGGCTTCGCGGGCAGTATGCGATTAATGGGATAGACTTTGCAGACTTCGGTATAGGATCGGACGATAACCAGGAGGACATCTTGAAATATCCTGCGGTTAAGGCGCCGTTCACTGATGGCCGTACGGTAGACCTTTCGACAATCAAAACCCTGCATCGGGAAATAAAACTGTCCCTTTGGATGTTGGCCGGCAGTGTGGAAGAGTTTCTGAATAACTATCGGGCATTCTTTAGCCAGATATCCGGTGTAGGAAATCAGGAATTATATATTAAGACGTTGGATGGTATCATTCAGGTGTACTATACGGATTGCCCGTCCTTTTCTGTGGAAGTCTGGCAGGAGAACCGGATAGGGGCAAGATTCACTATTTCTGTTGTTGCTCCCGTAGTGAGTTGGATAGATGCCGGCGGTGATGTTCGTTACCGTGTGCTGAAGGATCCGGATTTGGGGTTATTGGCAGACGAGCAAGGTAGAATAATAGTTTTCAATTGATATGGCAGAAGAATTTGAAATAATCAGGGCTAATTTGCTTCCGGCAGCCGGAACAATAACCGATAATGATATGATCCTGATCATTCAGGGTGGGAGACCTAAGCGTGCTTTGCCCTCTGCAATGAAAGGTAAACAGGGCGATCCCGGCCTTAGTGCGTTTTTAGGGATAAACGATAAATACATCCTTTGGAAACAAGGAGCTAATGGTGCTTGGCAGAATCTGTTGGAAATTGAGAAAATTCGTGGGCCGAAAGGAGAGAAGCCGGTTTTTCGAAAGTTGAACGGTACGCTTCAAATGAAATACGAAGGTGAGCCGGATAGTGCATACGTGGATATTTTCGACCGTGAAGAATTGAAAATGAAGTTTTCCGATCTGACACCAGCAGAAGTGGATCAATTGAAACTGCATTTTTCTGATCTGACAGAGACTGATAAGGCCGAACTTATGAAGCCGGCAACGGATGCGGCAAAAGAGGTTCGTGAACAGATGTCCCAAATTAAGGAGGAAGCTAATACTGCTATATCGAATGTAAACATCGCAAAAGTGAGCGCAGAGGCGGCAACCAAGGCTGCAAATGATGCCGCAGCTTTAGCAAATGCCGCAGCTGGTCAAGCAACTCAATCTGCCGGAGATGCTGATGCAGCGACCAAATTGGCTGTTGCTGCCGCTGCATTGGCGGAGGAAAAAGCCGGTATAGCCAATACCGCAGCCGAGAATGCCGATACCGCAGCAGCTTCAGCCAATATGGCAAAGGAAGAAGCAGATAAAGCAACTGTTGAAGCCAATATAGCCGCAGGAAAGGCCAATGATGCCGCAGGAAAGGCTGACACGGCAACATTAAATGCCAATACCGCAACGGATAAAGCGAATGAAGCAGCATCCTCGGCTACAACTGCCGCCGAAAATGCTAATGCGGCTGTAGAGCGTGCGGATGATACCATAGCTTCTGCCGAGACTGCTACAAAATCGGCGACGGATGCAGCTTTGGCCGCAAACACGGCAAAAGAAAATGCAGACAAGGCGGCAAATACAGCCAATGTTGCCGCTACTCTGGCCAATGAAAAGGCAGGACTGGCGGATACGGCTGCTTTGGCTGCTAATGCAGCAAAGGAAGATGCCATAGTCGCAACCGGCAAGGCCAACACAGCCGCCGACCGCGCCAATCGTGCAGCCGAAGCCGCCGAAGGAGTCATCAGTGGACTACAACCCGACTGGAACGTTACCGATCCTGTCAATAAGAACTACATCAAGAACAAACCGGAGATCCCGACGTTGGAGGCTATCCCGGACGAAAATACATTGAGCTATGTCAATACCGACGGTACAACCATCAATTTTCGTATCGGTGATGATGTGCGTGTAGCGGAAGATGGCGAATATGTATTCTACCGGCTTTATGATCTTGCCGGGGGAAAAGCCTCGTGGCAGGAATCCGGCAGCGGTACAGCCTTGCCCGGTAATGTTTATCTGACAGGAGCCAATTATTACAATGAATCAGTACGAACGATAAAACAAGGATATTTGAGCAATGAGTAAGAAAGGTGCATTTATTTATCAACAGATCGAACTGACGACGGCTGAATGGGCCGATAACGCAACCGTCTACCCTACATCAGTCTGGTTATTTGAACGTTTGGAAAACGGTAAATTCAACATGAAGCTGGCTGATGGCGTTCATACGTTTGCCCAGTTGCCGGCCGTCATGCAGGAGGTGAAGGTCACAGTTAAAACGAATGATGCCACGACCTATATCCTGACGATCACGACGGCTGAAGGTAAGTTTGACACCCCGAACCTTCGGGGAAACAATGCTCCGGTTCCTTCGATCGATCCGGCAACGAAGCACTGGAAAATCGGCGACGAAGATACGGGTGTGGTAGCCGAAGGACAGGACGGGGAAAGCTACGACGACACGGAAATCAGGAACGCGCTGACAGCCTTGCAGCAGCAAGTCAACACGCTCGTTTCGGGTGACGCATCGAGTGCCATCGAGTCATTTAACGAGATCATCGCTTTCCTTGCCAACGTAGAGGACACACAGACGTTGCAAGGGATCATCGCCGGGCTGAACCAGAGCATCACAAACGTTCAGCAGGCGATTCCGACAAGGCTATCCCAGTTACAGAATGACGACCATACGGTCAAGGACGCTGCTTATGTCCATACCGACAATAATTACAGCAATGAAGAGAAAACGAAGGTATCGGACTCTTTGAGGTTGAAAGAGTATGTCGATGTCGAGTCTCTGGCGGCTCTTCCGTCATCACCGTATAACCTTCGCTTCAAATACACAAGCAAATCCCCGCAAGCGATCAACTTTGCCGATATCGCCAGCGTACCGGAAATGCAGGAATTCTATCTGTCGATCTTGAACAGTTCCGGGTCGGACTTTGACCAACCGGTCCCTAATGGTTCTGGCTGGCAGTCCGAGGAATCAAGTGTAACGTTACCGAACGGGAAACCGACAGGTGTATCCTTGAAGAAAGAACACGGGATAATAGTAGTTAGGGTATAATTCAAAACAGGAAGAGATGAAACGTAGATTGATATCAGGTAATCTATATAATACAGTGCCTAAATTGGTAAAGCTGGTAAGTCCTTTAGGTATCCAACAGAATTATATAATAGAGAAAAAATATAAGTTTGTGGATTTGCTAATCGTTGGAGGTGGCGGCGGAGGTGGCACAAACAGTGGTAGCGGTGGAGCTTCTGGAACAATAGCATTTGCTCGTAATATAAAAATCTCTTTGCTACCGAAAACTTTGACTTGTAAAATTGCAAAGCCTGTAAATGCACAAACTGATGGGGATAGTACAACTCTTGAAATAAACGGGGATACGATAATCTGTGCTGGAGGGCAAAGAGGTAATAGTGAGGGAGCAGGAGGGCTTGGTAATGGCTCTAAAATACCAGACAGTATATATACCATTCTATCAAAGTTGGTAGAAAACCCATCTTCCGATATCGCGATTTGTAATAATGGTGGAGGCTCTCCTGGTCATTGGAATGGTTCTTACGGTTATGCTGGTGGTTCAGGCGCATCTATGTCGGGTAATGGAAATTCATCGTCAGGAATGACCGGTGGAAACAGTGTAAGTAATGCAGATGGTATGGGCGGTTATAAAGGTGGAAATAGTCAATCTCATCAAGGTGGTACAGGATATAAATATAACAATGTACTTATTCCTATTGGCCTATTTGGAGGAGGTGGAACTTCGGGGAAAGGCTCGAACGGATCTGGTTCGGATGGATCTGGAGCAGGTGGTGGGGCGGCAGGTCTTGAATCAGGTGGAAATGGTGGAAATTCAGGCTCAAGCAATCCTACGAATGGCGGAAATGGTGGCATTGGAGCTGGTGGCGGAGGAGGTGGTGGTCTGTCACGTAAAGGAGGAAAAGGAGGACAGGGTATAATTTGTTTATATTATCACAATTAAGAATAGCAATATGATATACATTCATAAAGACATTAATTTTTGGAAAACGAAAGTAAAACTTCCTGATTCCTATCTCATAAGTACAGATATAGACGATTATGAGGTTGGGGCTTATCTTCCGCTCTCAGAAGAACAGGAACAGTACCACAACGAACATCCGGATGCAACCCCGTTGGAGTGTTGGCACATGCAGCCCGCTCCGGAACCAGAACCGACACCGGAAGAACTGCTCTGGCGTGCCCGTGATGCCAAACGGCAGGAAATCTACGACAAAGACATCCATCATTATTATATTGATGAACAGGACGCATATGTCTCGAACACCCTGCAAGTGAAGGATAAGTGTGGCCGGCAGGAAGAAGTCGAAGTAGGCGGTCATCTTTACGCCTCGAATATCTTAACGGTTGCTCTTGACGAAATAGCGGACTATTCGGAGCAATGCGGCAAGGTGACAGACCGCTTGCTATCCCGTATCGATGCCGCCCAAACAGCCGAGGAGGTCGAAGCTATCGTGGTGGAAGGCTATCCTGAAATGATCCATACAACAACGGCAGCCTTGCAAACTAAAGCAGATAAGGCAATCGCTAAATCCCCGGAAGCGCAGGCAGTGACCTTTGCCCGTACGATGATGAACAGCGTGTCTCTCACAGCCAGCCAAGCGTTGGAGATGCAGGTCTTATTCCCCATTTGGGGTGAGAAAGATGCGGAGTTTGGCAAGGAAGTTGAAATAGGCTTCCGGCTTCGAGTAGTGGAAGGAGAAAGCGACACTTTGTTTGAAGTGATACAAAAGCACAAGCTGCAAGCCGATTGGAAACCGGGCATAGAAACTGCTTCACTGTATAAGATCGTTGAAGCTGAGCACGCAGGCACGCTTGATGATCCTATTCCATACGTGCAGGGTATGGCATTCGAGAAAGACAAATATTATGAACAATACGGTGTGATCTATCTCTGCATTCTGACAACCGTTACAGGTTATCCGAACGACTTGAAAGACTTGCCCACAATTGTACAGGAGGTAAAGCAATGAAACAGGTTATGTTATTAAAAGTTAAACGGGGGGGGGTAAAATGCTCTCTAAATAAAGAAGTTACGACCTCTTATCGTAAGAGAGGAGGGCGTAGATGAGACGGTCGATGATGGGACGGAAGAAGTTGCAGTTGTTCACCAAGAGGTTCTATCCTGCCGGGAATTATACCTGGATCGTACCTAAAGGATGTAGGGAGGTTGATGTGTTTCTTGTCGGAGGAGGGGGTGCAGGACATAATGGAAGCGGTGGAGGTGGCGGCTATACTAAAACCTTCAAAAAAGATACATCCGGATGGAGAGACGGTGATGCTATCTCTGTTGCACCGGGTCAGTCAATTCCGATAACAGTTGGGAAAGGAGGAATTGGAGGGTATTCTGAAGTTGCCCCCAACGGTGGATACTCTCAATTCTTAAATTCAAGTTATAGAGCTAATGGCGGAAATGGTGCGGGTAATGGTTATCCAGGCGGAAGTAATGCCGGGGCATATACTGGTGGCAACGGCGGAAGTGGCGGAGCGGGAGATGATTCAGATACGGCTAAAGCGGGTTCTGATGGATCTAACGGAATAGGCAGCCGCAATGAAAATGGCTCTCTCTATCCAGCTGGTTCCCTATATGGCGGAGGAAAGGGTCAAAGGCATACAACCCGCGATTTTGGCGAACCTACTGGGAAACGAAATGCCGGAGGTGGTGGTTCAGACAGAAATATAAATGGGGGCATGGGTGGAGAATCCGATTACGACAAAGGATGCGGAACTGGAAATGGCAATAGAAAAAGTGGCGGTTACGGTGGTGGCGGTTGTGGTACTTACGGTAACGGCGGTGATGGCACTGTCCTGATCCGCTATTGGGCTTACGAAGAATGATCTGCCGTTGAAAAAGATGAAACAAGATATTAACGACTAAAAAATAGGAGATAAAGTCATGAGAAATAATTGTTTACAAATGTTAATGGGGGGGGGGTAAACACCTCTTAACTAAAGTATCTGACCGACTTTCGGCGGAAAGGAGGTTGGTATGATAAGATCGATGATGGGACGGAAGAAAGTAGACAAGAATACTTTGTTGTTGCTACATTTTGATGGATCATTGAAAGATGAAGTCTCAGGCAAGCCTTATGTTGGTAGTAATATGTCCTATGTAGTGGGAAAATTCAAGAATTGCGTTTCGTTTTCAGGAAACGGGTATGTAAAGGTAAGTGGAACGAATGCCATAAACGAGTCCCTATATCCAAACTATACCGTCGATTTTTGGATTAAACTGAAAAGTGGTGTGAAAAACGGTATAATGTCAAAAGGCGTTGCTTATGGAAGTTACAGCTTTGATATAATGGAGGAATCTGACGGACGCATTTTCTTTGGACTGCAGTATGGTGGAACCCGAGGGGATGCAATATGCTATTTTACGATGCCACGGGATCAGTGGGTTCATCTTGCGATCGTCAGGTCACAATCTCGATATTGGAAAGTGTATGTAAATGGAGTGTATGCGTCTGGTTTCACATCAACGATGGTTTCAGGGTACTATAGTTCTTTAATGATCGGAAAATATCGAGATTATGGATTGTATCTGAACGGTATGATTGACGAGTTTCGCATCAGTAATATTGCCCGTTGGACATCAAACTTCACTCCGCCTGCAAGGCCGTATTAATAAATTAGTGACACTGTCTTTGGGCTGTCACAGCAGAAAGACAGCAAATGTATATTCAGAAAAAATTATTGATAATCGCCAACCCCAGGTTGGGTATTTTCTTTTAAAACAAATGGAGATATAAAATGTTCGGTGGCGAAAGAATAATAAAACAGCCTCCAGGCTATCACAGATTGGAGGCTGTAAAAAAAGAAAATTAGGGGACCGAGGGTCTCCGGAAACAAAGTTAAACAATAAAGTTTGAAAATCATGTTATTATTAATTATTTCTTTTTTGGTTATCGCAGTTTATACGGCAGCAGTTTGTATAAAGGCAAAAGGTGTACCGTACTCAATTAGTGCGACGTATTATACTCTTGATCATAAATTGATCTTTGGAGCAAGCATGGCACTGACGGCTATGTTCCTATTCCCGGTCATTTGGGAAATGAGTACAACCTTTACTATGCGGTTGCTGGCGATCGCAGCCTGTATCGGTTTGATTGGTGTCAGTTTGGCTCCTGATTTCAAAGACACTTGGATAAACCGCATTCATTGTGGATCGGCGGCATTGACGTTGCTTTCTTCTCAGCTATGGGTTGGCTGCACGTCTTTCTGGTGGGTTCTTATTCCGGTGTGGCTGGCTTTTATCGTTTACACGGTAATAGGCATGAGTAAACGGTTGAGTGGTAATATATGGCAGGACTTTGTATCAACGAAGCCGATGTTCTGGTGTGAGATTGCAGCGTTGTCTACGACTTTTGGCGCGTGTGGACTTGCGCTTTAGAAATCTACCATAAACAGAACATCTACCTTATATATTAAAACACGACAACCGGTAAAATGTCATATATCCGGTTGCCGTGTTTTTTATTGCCTAAAAATAAGTAGGTTATTTAGCAGTATGGAAATAAAGCGCGGAAATACGGTAGTTTGTGACGTTTATCTGAAGGATAATAGTTATACGGTCGAAGAGATTATGGGTGAGGACACTCTTACCCTGAATTTTCTTTCCCGAAATGTGGTAAACCTTCAAATCAACGACTATATAGACTTTGAAGGGACAAAATACAAGATCCGGCATAATGAGAAGGTGACGAAAAAGGAGACATCTCTTGGTTGGGAATATACCGTTCAGTTCTATTCAAGTCGGTATGACCTTTTGGATGCAGAGTTTTTCCTTCATGGTACACCGGAGCGGAAAAAGAACTTCGACTATTACACCGGTACCGCCCGTGACTGGCTAGTCCTATTTGTCAAAAACATGAACCGTACAGGATCAGATTGGGTGGCCGGATCCTGTATCGAATCCCGGATGATTACCCTTTCTTTCAAAGATAAGAAAGTCGGGACGGTACTTGACGAACTCATTAAAGAATTGAATACGGAATACTGGATATCCGGTCAGACAATAAATATCGGCAGGAGGGAGTATTCAAGCAACGGCCTTGTCTTGGCACAGGGCGAAGGAATGGGTTTTACCGAACTGGAAGTGTCTGCTGTTGATGATACGCCACCTGTGACGGTTTTTTATCCATACGGTTCAGATAAGAATCTCGGTCCCGATTATGGTGCTGATTATCTTCTTCTGCCTGATGGCCGGTTCTCTATCGAAAAGAATGTAGAGAAGTACGGCCGGATAGAAAAGTCCATGCAATTCGACCATATCTTTCCGAAAGGAGAGTTTGCCGTAACAGAAAAGATCGACGATTACACTCTGAGAGCTGCCGGTATGGATTTCAATCTTACCGATTGCCTGTTGGACGGGGTGGAAGTGATCGTTACATTCCAGGATGGCGGCTTGGCTGGCTATGACCTTGCAATCGTTGAAGACAGTTGGGACAATGACTTGAAACAGTTCAAACTAAAGCAGAATGACCAGGAAAACGCCTTGAAAGTCCCCGGTGACATTAATTTTTCTGTCGGTGACAAGTTTATCCTTACCGGCCTGAAAATGCCGCAAAGCTATAGGGATAACGCTTCATTACAGCTACAGGAAGAGGCGCAAGCATGGTTGGATGGCAAGTGTGAGAAACGCATCCAGTTACGAGGAAAATGTGATGAAATTGTTTTTCGTTTGCAAAACATCTTTATCGCCTGTGGCCAGATGGTTGGCGTATATTCTGAACAGTTGGATATCGATCGAGAGATTCGTGTTACCAAAATAAAAAGGTATATCGAGAAAGACGGTACACCTTCATACCGGTATGAACTTACCTTGTCCGATTTCCTTGAATCGAATGGTTTTAAGGATCTGGTGGATGATGTGAATAAAGTGCCGGAAGAGATTGAGGATGCGGTTAAGCCGGTTCGGGAACATACGAAACGTTCATGGCGGGACGTGATGGAAACTTTGGGCATGATGTTTGACCCGGAAGGAGATTATTTCACTGAACTTATCAAGCCGTTGGCCGTGCATACGGCTCAACTTATCGTCGGCACCAATTCCCAGCAGATGGAGCTTATAGGGATGAAGTTTATTCCGAATGCGGACAATGATGCCAACTATTTCAAGAATACGACAGGAAAGTTAGTACACTTTACCGTTAGCGAGGAAATCCGTGAATGGGCTATTCCGGCGGCTTCTTTCCGGCTGAATAATTCGCTTGCCTATTATGTTTATGCCAAATGTCCAAAAGAAGGAACAAATGGCTCAATATATGTCAGTGAACGGCAGATAAAGTTAGAGGATGAAACAGGGTTCTATCATTTCTGGGTAGGGGTGCTCAATACTCCGGAGGATGGCGTACGCTCTTGGCTTCCGAATTATGGATACACTGAGATTGCCGGCCAGACGATCACGACAGGATTGATAAAGGACAAGTTAGCCCGATTGGTGATTGATCTGGTGAATGGGACTATAACCGGACCTGTGATATTCAAATCCGGAACATCCGGTTATAATAACATTTCCGACCGTCCTAACCTTCAACCGTTGTATGATGGGGTAAATGATGCCCTGACGGATGCAGAGAATGCGTCAAATGTAGCCAACAACGCCCAATTGACTGCAAATAACAAGGCAAGGGTATTTTATCAAACGACGGCTCCAACATCGGGTATGCGGACAAATGACTTATGGGTGGATGGGGAGAATATCTATAGATATAGCGGTTCTAAATGGGTTCTTGCCTCAAAATATGACAATACAATAACGGAGATCAATGGCGGACTCATAACTACGGGTGCGATCGCTTTTGGAAGCACAGGTGGAATGTCGGCGTCTGGTACAATCCGTATTTGGTCGGGAGGAACAGCCGGGGCGAAAGGGCAACCACCCACTGATCCGACATTTAGCGTTGATAGCTCAGGTAACGTGATTTCAAATGGGACTATTACAGCAAATGATGCCATTTTATTAAGAAATGGACAAGCTGGGATTACAGGATATGGCACATCTAATAGTTCTATAAGATTTTGGGCTGGAGGTTTAGTTCCAGAAAGTGCAGATTTTAGAGTTGACCAAAGTGGAGATGTTAATGTTAGAATGTTAAATGCTATAAGTCTCAATGGAGGCACATCTAATTTTTCAAGCATTTATTTAACCGACAAATCGTGGAATAATAACTATGTTAATCTGTTTGCAGCAAGAGAAGCTCAAGGTATGGAAATTCAAAGAACTTATCAAGGTATTTTAGGTAATATCGGAAAATTTATTGTAATGAAATACAATCCTGATGCAACGGCTTATCGGGAAATAAGTTTTTTTGTCAGACATTTTAAATCTGATGCCTCATGGGTATTTAGGACTTGTGTAAAAGCAAGTTTCTTACCAACGTTAACCCAGATTAATGATTTAGATACATCTGGAACAAAATATAATGTAAAATGGGATAGTGCAACAGGTTTATTATATATAGAATAAGAAGATGAATTTAACATTGAAAGACAGAGTATTAATACTCAACACCGTGTTACCACAGTTTGACACGAGAAAAAACATGGAACTGAAAGTATCGATAGACAGTAAGATAGCGATCTCGGAGGTTGATCAGAAGCGTATCGTTATCAAGGATATGGGGAGTGGTCAAATCAACATCGGATTTACCGATGCAGCGGCCATAACGGAAACAACAGATATCGTTTTGACAGACGAAGAACTTCAATACCTCAAACAACGTGTTGACTTCATAGATCGCAACGGCATGTTCTCTGAGTTCACGATGCCGACGTATGTCAAAATTTTGGATGAACCGCTAAAAGAGGAGTAACCGGGCGAATAATATAAAAATCCGCCTCCCATCTATCACAGGCCGGAGGCGGAGAAATAACAAACACTGCCTTATGGCAATGAAAAAACTCGTAACAAAGATGATCAAATAAAACAGAAGGAGGTGTAAAGTGAATGTAGAATTAACTGACATCCTGACAATCATCGGAACATTGGGAGGATTCGAGGCGATAAAATGGGGGATTAGCTTCTATACGAACCGGAAAACGAATGCGCGTATCGAGGATGCCCATGCCGATGTAGAGGAGTTCAAGGCTTTACGTGAGTATAACGAGTTCCTGCAAAAACAGCTATCAGAAAAAGAAGAACGCTTTGTAGAACAAACCGGAAGGCTTCGACAGGTACAGGATGAGCTTTTTACTTTGAAAGAGAGCTATTCGGATGTCAAGCTTGAACTTGCCATGAAAAGATGTGAGAGAAAGAAATGCGGTGATCGTGAACCGCAGAATGGGTATTAATAATAGGAGGATAAAAATGAAAAAGAATAATTTACCAAGAGGTTTAAGAAATAATAATCCCGGAAATATCCGGATTAACGATGATTTGTTTCAGGGAGAAATCCGTCCAAGCAAGGATAAGTCGTTTAAGCAATTTACAACAATGGCTTACGGATACCGGGCTATGTTTAAAATATTGTCTAACTACTTCAAAAATTACAAGCTCGACACTATCCGTAAGCTGATTACCCGTTGGGCCCCACCGGAGGATAATAACCATACGGAAGCCTACATTATGGCTGTATCTGATTATGCCGGAATTCCAGCTGATGATTCGATCAATGTGAACGACCGTGAGCAGATGATCCGTATTGTGTCCGGAATGAGCCGGGTGGAGAATGGACGGGAGGCGGAGATGAGTGATATTATTGCGGGGTGGGAGATGCTATAGCTCTTGTCCCTAGAAGCGCTCTTTGAATTGTTGGAATTACCGAATTATGATTTATAGCATACATAATTGATCTGATCAAGTATTTAAAATTTGTATTTTTGTATTGTATTTATTGAGTTAAGATGATGGAGCAAAAGAATAACGTGGATGCCATATTGTTTCATATTGAGCATTCGAAGCCAATTGAAATATCAGAGTTTGTGACTTCTTTGAATGCAATTGGAAATCTTTTTTCTTTATTTGCAAAGAAAAATGGGGATTGCAAAGAAGCTGCTAAATCCAAACTTTATGTAGAAAAGATAGAGGAAGGATGCATTGATATAATCCTTTGTGAAATAGCATCAGCTGGAATACTTCCGTTTATAGAAAATATGAACATCATTCTTGAATTTTCATCTTACATCAAGAATGTGTTGGATTTCTTTACGAAAGGTGTTGGGCTAAAGCCTGATTTAGATTTGAATGAATGTAAAAATTTCAAAGACCTCGCATTGGTTACAGCCGGTGATAATAATGGGATTACGACAATCGGAGCCATCAATAAGGGAGATAAAAGCAATATATATTACAACTGCACATTTAACTTCCAAGAAGGTAATAGTGCTCAAAACCAGTTGGAAAAGGAAATTAAATCCATTAAATCCGTTCAGCCTGTTACAGATATGTATTCAAGGCAATTGATGACCATATACCAAATGCGTAGTGATATGGAGACTGATAAAGGAAACATGGCTGTGATTGATGCTATATCTAAAAATAAAATGGCAGTTGTGTTTGAAACAGATGAGTTAAAAGAAATGATACTTCATTCAGATTCAAACCCAACAAAGAAAGCATATCTAGTTGATGTAGTTTTACTAACTGTAAATGGAAAAATTGCAGCTTACAAAGTCATGGCGTTACATGATGTCATAGATTTAGAATAGCGTAATTATTTCATATCATCATAGGGCGGTAATTTCAAGTTAAGAGATTTACCGCCTTTTTCATATCCGGGCGGCATCCAAATATGGGTATGGCTATGAAATATTAATCATGAAAACTTGGCATGTAATACAGATTTTGATTCTTTGTTTTCTCAGTTTTCTGACCGGCCGATGTACAAAGAGGGCAGAGATCGATTTTGTCCAAAAAACAGATACTGTTATCCATCGTGACACGATTCGAGATAGCATCCCTTATCCTGTCTACGAAACAGTAATTCAGACAGTGCCGGAGATGTTTCCCATCTACATTACACTCGAGGGAGATACAGTGAGAGAGCCGATCTTTGTTCCGATCAGGATCACACAGAAAGAATACTTGACGGACGATTATCATGCTTGGGTGTCTGGATATAATCCTTCACTCGATAGTATTGATATATTTCGAAAGACAATGTCTATAACAAAACGGCAGTCATCCCGTCGCTGGGGAATAGGCATCACGGCCGGTTATGGGATTGGCCGAAATGGCTTATCTCCATATGTAGGGATTGGGGGATATTATAGGATTTGGTGAACTACTACCGCTAAATTTTCAGTTTAGCGGTAGTTTGTCAAATATGTGATTAGGGTTCATTTAAAAAGGAATCGGAAATAGTTTTGTTATTAGAAAAATAGAAGTACATTTACTGGATATTTTGCAAAAATAACATTTATATGAAGTTTTTTTATCAAACGATGCTTGTATTGTCGAGTGTTTTTTTGTTTTCTTGTCATCAAATATCGGATAGGAAGTTAAGGTGTTATGAGAATCCTTTAAAAACAACGGACAGTACTGAATTGTATATAGCTGATCCTTTTATCTATGAAGCCGGTGGTTTATATTACCTGACAGGTACGACTGCATTGCCGGAAGGAGAAGGATTTGCTTATTATATTTCTTCCGACCTGATTAGGTGGAAGTATCAAGGTCTTTTGTATCGTAAACCAAAGGATCACATCGGCTGTTATGGCTTTTGGGCTCCAGAGGTGAAATATTACGAAGGGCGGTTTTATATGACTTACAGTTGTTATATGAAAGATTTGGATCGGATGCTTACTTGTCTTGCTGTCAGTGAAAAGCCGGGAGGACCGTTTATAGATCTTTATACTCCTTGGTTCGACTTGGGCTATTCTGCCATTGATGCAGACATTTTTGTTGATGATGACGGGACGCCTTATGTATATTTCAGCAAAAATGGAATGCAGGATACGTTGGCTACTGGTGAACTTTATGGGGTGAAATTAAAAAAAGACCTTTCCGGATTGATGGGGGAACCTGTTTTTATATCTGGCGCTTCGCAAACATGGGAAAAGGTTAACTGGGATAGGAACCGATGCAATGAAGGTGCTTATGTGTTTAAAAAGAATGGAAAGTATTATATGACTTATTCCGCCAATGATACCGGCTATGAGTTTTATGGAGTAGGGGTTTCTTATGCGGATAGTCCACTGGGGCCTTGGGTAAAGAGTGAGGATAATCCTCTTTTGACTACGGATCTTCCTAAAGGGGTTTCTGCACCGGGACACAATTCGATAGTAGAGGCTCCGAATGGTGATCTGTATATTGTTTATCATCGCCATGCTGATGTGCATTGCCAAAAACCGAATTGGGATAGAGTGGTCTGTATGGATCGATTATTCTTCGATGAAAAAGGTAAGTTATGTACTGATGGGCCATCTTCTTCGTTACAACAGATTTGTTGGTAACCTTAATTTAGTTTTAGTGTTATAATGAACAAAACCATTAATCCGAGGCCTTTCTCCTTTCCGGAAAAAGACATTCAATTCGATGGAGCAATCCTCTGACAAATCAACTCTTAAGAAACTACGAGCATCCTAAGTAACGATCTTTTTACTCGAAACAGAGTGGCGGTTAGCGGATTTTTATTCAAGAAAAACTGTGTTAGCAAAGTTAATATTTTATTCTTTGCTGACACAGTTTAATTTACATCCTCTTTCGTTTTGAAAATTTGTACTTTTCGTTTTGCCAATTATACTAAGTCAAAAGATATATGTAATTTCTTTTGTTTCATTTCTATTTAATTTTTAGTTCATTAGTTGATCCATCCATTCAACAGCCTCTTCAATAGAAGCGGCTTTTTTAAACTCTTTGGTAACACAATATCTCATATACTCACAACAAAGTTCCTCAGAGTCATTAAAATATATGTTATAGGCTCCGTTATCGTCCGCTCCGGTACAGGCTATCCCCAATTCCAACGCTTTTTTCACATTTTCTTTATCACGGGAAAAATAAGCATAAGTATCACCACTGCACCCCTTTAATCCCACCAATCTTATCAATGGTTCCATATTCATATTCTTTAGTAGTTATGATTCAGATAAATATTTTATCAAACTCTCTTTGTCTTTGAAAAGTCTTTTATCCCATTTGGGATAATTATTTCTGGGTACACTAAGTCCATCTGACAGCTTATAAACCATAAGAAAACTATCATCAGTATAGGATATTTCGATAATTATTTTGCTTATACTTGTATGGATAATGTTATCCCCGCTCAGATAGCATACGCTATCTCCTACGTTAAATTCAGTATCTATATTCATACCTTTTTTAAATAATAACTGGGTAATCTTGTTACTAACAAAAATAAAAGTTACTTTTGTAAAAAATCAATCACTTGCAAGATGAGGAGTCTTGCTGTTTTTAAACGAGGTCAAGCGTTTTTATATGATTGAATAAAGTGGATGCCAGATTGCCGTCTGCATTCACTTTTATTTAATATTGAGTTATCCAATCATTGTGATTATCGTGAATGTTGCCAAGGCGCAGGCTGCCATTTTTCACCATAAAAAATATGTCAGCCGCAGTAGGCATATTTTGCCATGACAATTGAAATTGACATAAGATACTATTCCACTCAACAACTCCAACATTCTTTCCTGTTGGGTCATTCATTATATCACCCTCGTAAATCTCCTTTCCGCTCTTGTCTTTTAGGCCAGTGTATTGACCTATAGTTGTTTTATCACACATAACTCCAGACAATTGAAAGAAGTTGTGGGTTCTAAAGTTAGAAACCACAAACATCAAAACAGCAGTTTCCCATCCTTCTTATCCATTACCGCATTGAAAACACTTTTATAGGTTTCATATAAATCTTTCCTATTTTCTGGTCCTGGCCAATCAGCGAAAGACTCTCCTGCAAAGAATTTCCAAGCAAAGATCCGTTTGGCTTTTTCGGATAAGCTTAATTGATCGATTATGTTCCGGACATCCTGCATACGTTCCCGGATATATTCGGTACGATCCGGGCTGTCGTCGGGTTCGTCGATGATATTCAGCCGTCGCCAATCTACATTCTCATCTACCGGTATATGTTTGTATTTATGCCGGTAAGGTGCTGTATCGGATGTGGCATTTAACCTAATCGAACGCATGATATACCAGTCAAGCTCCGTGTAGGCCCCTGATTTTTTCTCCATCATGCGTTCGATTTTATCAGACGGATTTTCACATATTCCAGCTAATACCTCATTTAAAACATCTCGTCCTTCACCAGGTAATCCTGATATATTACAGCAGTAATTTGCGAGATCCAACCACCTGTCATAACGTTTCTCAATATATTTATTCAATGCCTCACTTGCCATAGTCGTCTTTATTTGATATATTTGTTGTTGATTATGAGTGGGTGGCGCTGTGAGGCGCTGCCTTTCTTTATTTAAAATATTTGTACCTTTCTTTTTCGCTAATCGAGTAACAAAATAGAATAGGCATCCTAATGATTTTAGAATAATCTATATAATAAGAAACAATTCACCTATACATATTAAGATAATAAAAGGAGCGGTTAGTAATGATGCTATGATTCTTATATCTATTTTCATGCTTATTCCTCCTCTTCGTTCGTATCAAAAAGATTAGCCATCATATCAACAATATTCGTTTGGATATTATCTTCAGCCCCCAATACGGCATTACTGATATGCTTCTTTTCTTCAATGATCCTGTAGAGTTTCTGGTCAATCGTCCGACGGCCGAGCAGGTAGTAGCAATTCACTGAGTCTTTCTGCCCGATGCGATGGGCACGGCTTTCTGCCTGATCACAATCTGCATACGTCCAAGGTAGCTCAATAAAGGCGACATCACTGGCTGCTGTGAGCGTAATACCGGCACTGGCCGCTTTAATGGAACAGATGATAACGTCCGTCTTCGGGTTCTTTTGAAAGGCATCGACAGAAGCCTGCTTCTCCTGCATATTCTGTCGTCCGGTGACGCAGACGGCGGAAGGAAAAGCTATCATCAGGCGGTCTACAATTTCATGCAGGTTACAGAACAGGATGATCTTTTTCCCATTCTCCCGAAAGTCCTTCACGAAGTCGATAACCTCTTTCAGTTTTCCGCGTGCGGTAATATCTTTCAGAATACCGATACGAACCATAACTTCCCCTTTCAGTGACTTTTGAATCTTTTCGTCGTCCGCTTCCTTGTATCGTTTCAGGTAATCGATCAAGTCGCGTTCCGCATCCATATATTCCTTGCGGTTCGTTATCTCACAGGAAACAATCTGACGCACTTTGTCCGGCAACTGGGTGAGCACTTTCGATTTTTCCCGACGAAAGAAGCAGTGTTGCCATAGCTTATAATTTAGCTCCTTTAGATTGCTCGCTTGGTTAGGACCTGAACAGTACCGAAGCATGAAACCTTTCCATCCACCCATATCGATCATGCGATCCATAATACCCAATTGTGCAACCAGATCCTTTGGTTTGTTGACAACAGGTGTCCCAGTCAGCAAGATGATATATTCTTTCCCAGATGCAATGCCTTTGCAAAACTTGGTCTGCTGGGTGGCCGTTGATTTGACTTTATGCGATTCGTCGATTATCACGGACTTGAACAGTTTGATCGTGTTGTGAAATTCGACATCTTTCAATGTCCATTTCTCTGCTTTCGTGATCCGTCGGACAAAGTATTTTCGTAGGCTTTCGTAGTTTACGATAAAAACCTGGTTCATACCTGTCTGCCAGAAGAAAGGCCAGCTATCGCGGACGGAATCGGTTAATACCATCGCTTTCTTGTCTGTAAACTTATGCCATTCCCTTTGCCAATTGATCTTGACAACATTCGGGCAGATTACCAGGCAGGGGAAGGCGTCGGCCTTGTTGATAGTGGCGATACTCTCTAATGATTTGCCCAAGCCCATATCGTCCCCATTGATAAACCGTTTCAGTTGTAAGCCTCGTGCGATTCCTTGCAGTTGGTAGGGGTAAGGCTGTATTTTCAATCCATGATCTCCGTCCAGTTCCGGCATTTCCGGTATTTGGAATGCAACATCTTCCTCTGTCTGTGATTGGGCAACCGTTCCCCACTGTACCGGTTCGAAATGGCGGACATAATAAGTCAATTGATCCAATTCTGCTTTGCATTTGTTGGTTGCCGGAATTAGCCATGCGCCCGTTTGTTTGTCCCACCAGCGGATGGAAACAGAGCTTTTCAGCTTGTCTACAACCTGCTGGCGGTATCTGTCAAACTTCACCGCATAACATTGTCCTTTCTCTGTATTTTGCAGTGTAATTGTCATAGTGGTAGGTGTTATGCAAATTCGTCAAACGCTTTTATATCTTCGGCGACTTCCTCCATTTCTGCTTTTTTCTTACGGCCGCGTTTCTTCGGCTTCGGCTCTGCTTCTCCGGTAATGTCGGATTCTTCAGGAACATCGAAATCGAACGATTCTTGTTTGATTCCATATTTTCCACCGAACAGATAAGCATCCACTTCGTAGTCAAGTCGGTTGATCGTCTGTTTTAAAGCATCCCCATACGGATATCCCTCGCCGGATTCGTCTTCGAATTTTGTAAACGGGATGGAAAGGTTAAGGACTTGTCCGCTTTTCAATAGCTTTTGTGCCTGGATAGAAACACCGGCCGATTCGTCTGATCCACCTTTGCTATACCCCGTGACAACGATATTTTTCAGTTTCTCATTCAGATCATCATCCGAAGGATTTTCGATATTTACAACTCCGGCTTCTTGCATTTCGCAAATCTTGACGGCATGAGTCTTTAACAAACTCATGGCATATAACAGGTCCGGATGAACGAATTGCTGGGATGATTTGGTTACTTCGTTCTTGTAGTTTGCTTCTACAAATCGCTCTGTATAATCTGCCGTTACCTGGTTGTTCTTGAGCTTAACTTTTTGAATTTCATACACAGGTTGTTCTTTTACTAATTCATCTTCCATACTTTTTAAAATTTAGGATTGTTATAACTTTGGGGCGCTAAGGCCATTTCTGCTTTTGCTTTACTGATTACAGTGCGACACCATTCCAGTTGATGAGTCGCGGTCCGGTTCAAACGCTCACACCAATCGACAAGATATTGTTCATCTTTGCACAGACTGTCAATGATAGCATTTACTGCCTTGGAGGTAGCCCCGGCACGTGAGGCTGTTTCCCGTAACGTATCGAAGACTTCCGATTTCTTTTTCCCGTTCAGATGGTATTTGGCATCTGCTAACAGTTTCCCGGTCCGGGCGATATAGACGGCAAGGTCGTTTCCACGTAGGACAGCTTCTTGGACTTCTTCACTCATGGTAATATTCAGATAGGAATCAATAGCTGCCAACTCGTTGGATATTTTATCTATGGGTGTGATGTTTAAATTCATGTCTGTTTGTCTTTAAAATATATCTTCCGAAAAAAAGGATATCCTATTTATTTTCAACCGAACAGCATCCACCACCGGAAGGCAAGTTCTTCGTATTTTTCTTTACCTTTCTGGTAAATCGTATCGCCTCGTTTAATGAATGCTTTGAACACTTTTTGATTTTTCTTGGAGATACCATAGATGAAATCCTGCCGACTGCCTGCGATATCCATATACCAGGCGCGGGAACGGTCCCAATCGAAAAAGTCAATAGCTTCATCGAATTGTTTTTGTGTGCTGGCAAAAGTGCTTTTCAGGTCTCCCCCAAATCCGTAGGTCGGAAGCCACCAGTCCCATTTGCACCGGGTATCGAGCGTGTATTTGAAGTTGCCATATTGGAAACATTGGTTCTTATTGACCATGAATCGTTGAGTTTCCGCCTTAGCAAGCACTTGGGCCAGGAAAGGATCGTGTCGGGCTTCCATGCGGAGGGACTTCTTCATGGCTTCTGCCAGTTCCCAATCCTCGCCGGAATACAATATATCGTCCACCATGCGTTTGTCATACCTGACCCTTTCCGGTTCGGTAATCATCGCATCGATTAGGCTGCCGAATTTGAAGGCTTTCTCCTTATCCCCGTATTGGGTACGGGGATAGAGGAGGTTCTTTAGTTCCGTAAGGTCCGAGTTGCTAACCTCCGACCGTTGGTAATACATATCTTGCATCTTCTTCCTTGAGTTTTAGATATTCAATGACTGCAAAGTCAAATTCGAAATTGTAGGTGTTATCCATCAGCCACCGGAACCATTTGCGGCCCTCTTCCGTATCGAGAATCTTTTTCAGAATACTTGGCTCGCGTCTGTATTTTCCGAAGTTTATCCATGAGGACAGATAGAGTTTCTTTTTCATATCATTTGGCTGTTACATCATCGATATACTTTACATATGCGGATTGGATTTGCTCTCCGTCCTTATTCACAACTTTCTCGCAGTAGGTAATCATCTTCTTATGTACCTTCTCTAGATCCTCCATGCTCATATTGATTCCTTCGCGCATGAACCACATCTGATATACCTGCATGAATCCTTGTGGATTGGTTATCTGGATCTTCTTCTTGACCTTGGCTTTCGTTGGAGTAGGGGACATGCTGGCTGCTGAGAAATCAAATGCTGCCTGTACTTCGGCAGCAGACTTTTCAGCAGCCGCTTTGGCCTTAGCCTCTTCTTCCCGGCGTTTGCGTTCTTCTTCCTGCTTTTTTCTTTCTTCCGCTTCCTGTTGTTTTCGCTCTTCTTCCATACGGGCAGCTTCAACCGCATTGGTACGGCGTAGCTCTTCCTGTTCTTCCAGTTGTTTGCGGAGGCTGGGGAGTTTGTCGATCAAATCCTGCTTTGTACCCTCTATTTCAAAACGGTAACGTTCTGTAAAATCTTTCTTCTTTTGTATAGCGACTTCATTTTTTATTGCCTTACGGGTTTCTGCGTCCATATAGAAGGTTTGTTTGTTGTCAGAAACGTTTTCAACAAAAGCACTCCAGGAGAAATTTATACTTGTTTCGGATATTCGTCGGCATACATCGTTGTAGGTAGCGAGAGTAGCGCGGTTGAACATGCTGTTTAGTGCATTGATATGCTTTTCAACGTATGCGGCATACGCTGTATCCAACATGACAGAGATATCCGATCGATATTGAGCCTTTTCGTTCTCCAACATCTGTTTACGGCGGGCTTCCTCTTCCCGTCGTTTTTGTTCGGCAATCTTCTTGGCCGCGTATTTGTTACGGGCCTGTTGGAGCTTATAAGGAATAGTGGTGACCGATTTGACGTCGATAGCCGATTCCAAAGAGGTAAAAGACTTGCTGACCGTAGCCAGAAGTTGCGTCAATGGCTTACGACGCTTGCTCATGTTTTCTACTGTTATTTTCGTCTTCGCCAAATACTCTGAGACCTTCGCATCCAGTTCATCCGAGCCAATACCTCCTTCCGCTTCAATGGTGTCCAGAAGTGTTTGTCCGGCTTGGTTACATGCCGATACGGAAGCTTGGTTGCGTTGCAAGGTGGCAGGAGCCGATTGCATGATCTGATTGAATTCTTCCACTTTAATAAGAGAATTGTTAGCTTGTGTATCCATTGTGATAAATTTTTAAGTGATTGATCGAGTTTATTAAAATCCGGCGTCTTCATCTTCCTGTGATATTGGGGTTGTTATACCTGATGCGGGTACCGGTTCCGCTTGTGGTTGCTCTCCGAATTCCTGTAAAGGGTTTTCCGATTGAGGTTGGAGGGCTTGTGGCTGCTGTCCGGGTTGATTGGGCTGAATAACGGTTGTTTGTTCTAATCCGTAGTCAATATCCTGCGGTTCTCCTTGAGTTTCGAATACAGTAAACTTTCCGGTCCGGACTTTGGGATATCCGTCGAATGCGTGTTTAATCAGTTTGCTTTCCAAGAACCCAGGATCGATACCGCCTTCGTTTGAAGTATAGAGGGCATTCGCCTTACCTTCTTTTTGACGGGTTTGCGGATTCCAACGTTGGTTGTTTTTGTAGCTGTACGCCTCTAAGCGTTTGATATCACCCTCCATCATCCAATGCCAGTCTACAGTCCCATCGGCGCGGACAATACGGATAAAACCACCGATCACCTTATTTGATTTGCGGGGACAGGCCGCCTGGTAGGTAACGGTCTTTACTCCGTCAACCAATCCCGGTGAGAATGTGTCACCTTCATAGCAAACAACCGGATTATCTACATACCGGACCTGTCCGGCACGCTGGCGCATAACCAATTCCCCATAACCAGTGATGGAAAGGTAAGCACGCAGTTCATAGATGTCGTTGCCATTGTTGTCCTTATAGCCGGTCTTCGTGCTGCGGGGGAGAATATAGCAGTGGGGGCGTCCTGTGGGATCAAGAGACAGGCCGTTTACGGCAATATCTAAGAAACAGCCGTACAGGGACAGTGGAGAACATCTTTGCAGTTCCGGCTTGTCTTGTAAGATTTTCCGGAAGTTGAATTTTTCCTTTTCATAAATCTGTGTTCCTTGGCCGGTTCCCCAGATCGCATTGTACATGAGTATAAACTTCTGTTCAACCCGGCTATCATCCGCTATCATGAGCGGATTTAGCTGATTTAGTTCAGCTACTTTAATTTGAATTTGATTTGACATGATTCTATTGTTTAAAAATTAATTACCAATGTTTCTTTATCGTGTAAACCATTGCCACGCAACCGGATGCCGTAACTATATGCTGGAAATACCCCAAGCAAATAGCGATAATACCAAGTATGGCAAGCGTTCCAAACAGGATGTAAAATCCCCACCTCGCTACTTGAGCGAGTTTCCAGTAATTTGTTTTCATACATCAATGATTAATTGGCAAAAGCCGTTTACTTGTCTTTGAAATAGCGAGTTGGATTTATATTGTAAACATCCTCCGATAACCCTTTACCTGGAGTGCCTTGCCGTGTTAATAATTCATTTAGTAATCGTATGGATCCAAGGCGCATTTATACAAGTCTTCCAACCTGTATTCGATTTTGCCTGGCCGTTTGTAACGCTGTAAAGTACCTTCTGATACCCATCGTTCCACATTCTGCCGTCCAAAGCGGATATGTGCTTCCTTTTGTCCGATAAACTCTCTGGTACCGGCTTGTATCTTGGTGATTTGCCAAGCGAGGTATTCAAGTTCGATTTTCCGAAAAGAAGGAATGTTTGGATAGGTTGTGTCGGTCTGCATGATTATTCGCTTTTAAAAAGATTCTTTTCGTTTGCATATCGCATAAACTCCGCCATAGAGTGTATCGAGAGTTTTCGGAACACGTTCTTCCGATGATTCTTTACGGTGTGGGACGATATAAAAAGCGCTTCCGCAATCTCTTCGTCTTTCTTGCCATAGTAGCAAAGCTCCATCACCCTAAGTTGATTGTCTGAAAGTGTGCTATTGAACTTCGGTTCACAGATTTTCTTGAAGCCATCGCATTCTCCACGCAGCGGACAACCGACAAACTCGAATTTGAAATTCCAGTTCTCATCCACGTCTATCATGTTATCGTACAGCCCGAAGTTGCATTTGATAAACCTACGTACAGCCAAGAAATCCCGGTAGCATTTATTCCCGTCGTAGCGGGCGTAATACTTGCGGAGTGCCGCATAAGCCTCCGGATAGAACTCTTCCAAAATCTCAAGGAAACTTTGAATGAAATCCGTATCAGACTCTTTCAACTGGCGTTCCGGCTGTCCCTGCTCTTTGATAGTTACTTCGCCGGAGGGGGTGGTATAGAATTCTATTGCGCGCATACCTTATCCTCCTTTGGGAATAACTCGCTGGCAGGAATGCCAAGTTCTCTTTCTATCACTTCTTGGGCTAACGCATCCGGTTGGTAGACTCCCGCTACCCAACATCTGACGGCCGATTCAGATCGTTTGGTAATGGTGGCTATCTTTTGGATGAAAGCCTTCTTAGGCGGCGTGTTGTCCATGGAGAAGTAGATCTCTCTGAATGAACGAGCGCCAATCTCATGACCTTGTAGGTTTAATTTTTCCATTTTTGCCTCCTTACATTATTATATATGTTCTGTACTTTATATTTTCGCAACTACTATTAATCATTACAGGTGCAAATATGGAACAAACTTGTGAAAAATACAAGAATATTTGCGAAAATCTAAATAAAAACTTTTGTTTTTCGCAAATTGATGTGTGGATATTGTGCGTAACTTCATAAATATGAATGTAATAGATAACATATTTAAGATAATGGCTCAAAAGGGTATCAAACAACGAACGTTGGCTGATGCTATGGGTATTGATGAGTCCCAAATTTCTGTAATGAAAAGGGGAAATCGCGATTTGAAGATTTCTGAAGTTGAGAATATCGCAAGTTGCTTGGGTGTTTCTATAACAGACTTGTTTACTTGGCCAGAACGATATGTGCTGGAGCAATCTGCCGGAGCAAAAGGCTTAACTACCCCAAAAGTTATACTGCAATTGGAGTTGGAAGATAGTGATGTGAAAGCTGATGTGATAAAGTTGGCTTTTGGGGATAGGGTGTTGGAGATTAAGAATAAATGATATGCGATTTCTTTTTTGGAATATCTGTAAGAATAATATTTTTAAAGAGATAGCATCTTTGGTGATAATCAAAGATATAGATGTTTTACTGATAGCCGAATTTCCTACAAATATAGATCCTAAAGAATTAAGGAATGAACTTTTGTGTAGAGGTGTTAGATTTGATTATATATCCCCATATTCTCCTAAAGATAAAGTAAGGGTATATACACGTTTTAGGAAATCATTGATTACAAATATTCAGGATGAAAGTGGTGTAAGTGCAAAAAGTATTTATAGTCCAATTCTTAAAAATAAAGTTATCTTAATAACTTGTCATTTACCAAGTAAAATAAGTAAATCAGATATGAACCAATCAGAGTTGTCGTCTGATGTTAGGGATTTTATTCTAAGAGTAGAGAATAGGTTTAATCATCAATATACAGTGGTGTGTGGTGATTTTAATATGAATCCATTTGATGAAGGACTTATAAAAGCAAAAGGATTTCATGCTATTATGAATAAAAAAATAGCATTGAAAGGAAAACGAAAAATCAATGATAAGGATTATAGTTTTTTTTATAATCCTATGTGGGGCTTTTTAGGAAATGGAGTTGTTTCTGGAACTATGTATTATAATTCTTCTGATCATATAAATTATTTTTGGCATATGTATGATCAGGTTTTATTAAGGCCTGAATTGATCCCATTTTTTGATGATAAAGAGTTGGAGATTGTAACAAATATAGGGAGCGAAAATTTGTTATCAGATATAGGTATTGTTAATAAAAAATATTCAGATCATTTACCAATAATATTTACATTAAAAATATGAGATATGGAAACTAAGAGTTTGTGGCCAAAAATTGAAGTTGATAAAAGAGAACTTCCTTTTTCAATATTAAAAAAGCAATCTGATTTATTAAGTGATTTGACAAATGGATGTTTGTGTGGAGAGATTGTAAGTGCTAATAAAAAGGATTTTTCTTCGTCTTTGAGAGAATATCAAACAACATCAACATTTGATTATCGAGTGTATTCTTTTTATATACTTGCCAATGAGTTGTCTGATTATAGATATTTGTTATTGACATTGGAACATAATGTGTTAGAAATATATCCTGCAAAAATAAAAAGCGAAATAGGAGGAATTGATCGTGTTGTCTATAGTGAAGAAGAATTATTGGAGGTTTTATCTTTGGTTTTAGGGAATTCGGTTACAAAGGAAATTATAGAAACATTGGTTCTTCAAAGTAGAGAAATTTGTTTTTGATATTGAAGGCGTTTCTCATATAGCGGAAGTTATAGACGTTCGTTATTCTATTTCAGATAGAAATGTCGATATAATAATAGGTAAAGAACGTCTATATACTGATTATAAAACAGAACTTGATGCTTTGGGAACTCTGGCTTTCAAAACGCAGTTGAAATAATATTCATCTGCGTATGGTTTGAGTTCTTCAAGCTGTTTCTTTGTGAGATACAGTCCTGCGAAAGGAGGTTGTTTACCTTCTTTCACTTGTCGCATTGCATTAGATACGGCTTTGCGAATTTTAATTTGTTGAATCTGTTTATCGAACATAGTTTTTAGTTTAAAATGCTATAGTATCATTTTTAATCTCGCACTTTCTTTAGTGTTACAATTTTAGATATGGTGTCAAAATCGTATTGATATTGAAAAAATGGGAATTGAGAAATAGCTTTCTGTAATGTGTCTTTTGTGACGATAAATCCAAAGTGCATCAGCTCATAAGCTAATTCTGTCAATGATATGGATTTTTTGAAGTTTACAATATTGCATATTGCAGTAACTAAGCCATCTGGAAGGGTGGCCATACATTCGAATGGTTTGTCAAAGTAAATCATAATGTTTGTTTTAGTTTAAAATATAATTGTATGGAAGATAAAGACAAAATAATAGCCTCACCCCGGAAGCAGCTCAAGGAAGCTGTTAGCCGGTGTAATGCCTTAGAGCAAGAAAATGCTCTATTGTCATATCAACTTGAAAAGATGGAGGAAAGATGTCCGGAATCACATTAAAGATAGACAAAGGCCAATCTTCCGCTTTCTCCGAGATTATGGGATTGCTCCAGTCTTTTCCTGGATTAAAGGAATGCAAGAAGCATTATTCGGTAAAGCTGACGGAAGAAGAGGTTTTCCGGTTCCGGAATGAACTGGATCAGATTATGCAACTATTGCCGCAATTGAGGGAAAAGGAGTGGTTCGATATTCCGGCTTACGGGACGGATGAATGGGCTAACTGGATGATAGATTTACACAGAAAAAATATGTAACTTTGGAGGGTGGTTTACAAATAGTTTACAGTCATATATGTAAATGATTAGAAATTAATAGATTAAAATATATGTCAGACAGTATTGTTATTATTCCCACGTATAACGAAAAGGAGAATATAGAAAATATTATTCGGGTTGTATTTGGGTTGGAGAAAGAATTTCATATTTTGATTATAGATGATGGATCGCCCGATGGTACGGCAGGTATTGTAAAACGGTTGCAAAAAGAGTTCCCCGAACGCCTTTTCATGGTGGAACGTAAAGGTAAGTTAGGATTGGGTACGGCTTATATCTGCGGATTTAAATGGGCAATAGAACATAAATATGATTTTATATTCGAAATGGATGCAGACTTCAGTCATAATCCGAATGATCTTCCCAAATTATATGCGGCCTGTATGGAACAGGGTGGTGATGTCGCAGTCGGTTCCCGCTACTGTAACGGTGTGAATGTCGTGAACTGGCCGTTGGGACGTGTGTTGATGTCCTATTATGCTTCCGTATATGTTCGTTTTGTTACTGGAATGAAAGTACAGGATACGACAGCCGGTTTCAAATGCTATCGTCGTGAGGTGCTTGAGACGATCGATTTGGATCGTATCCATTTCAAAGGATATGCGTTCCAGATAGAAATGAAGTTTACGGCATATAAGTGTGGTTATAAAATCGTGGAAGTCCCCATTATTTTTATCAATCGTGTATTAGGCACTTCCAAGATGAACTCCTCTATCTTTGGGGAAGCACTGTTTGGCGTATTGAAATTGAAATGGTGGAGTCTGTTCCGTAAATATCCCCAAAAAGGGAATCGGAAATCGATTGCCGGATAATGCCATTATTGTAAAAAGCAATAAAAAGGGATATTCAGTAAATGTCTCCACATAATACCATGGCATATGAAGATGATAGAGTATAATCACTTCATATGCCATTATTATTGTCATTTTTCTGTATATTCTCATATACTCTTATCGGGCAAGACATGAAGCTCCGGAAGAAGTCTTCTGACCTCTTCTGATTCTTTCAGTAAACTCATATCATGCAGCTTTCCCCGTTCTGTTCCTGATCTTGTCTATCATCAGTATGGCATTTGCCGTATGTATTCCGAAGAAAATCCACAGGATTTCCGTCTTTCTGTTCCTTGCCTTTATCCTTGCGAGCGAGTAGTGTTGTTTTTGAGTGCCGAAGCTTCCTTCAAGCCGGGTGGTCCTTTCTTTTGAGAGTTCGCTTCTAAGCACCTTCCTCAAAGGCTCATCTTGGGCCGCCCTTCCCTTGCGCACAAAGGATGTGGATATCCCATATTTTGTACAGAACTTTCTGTTGGCATTATTGGCATATATGGAATCGGCAGCCACACATCTTACCCTTACATTCATCAGCTTCTGCTGCATACGGATACAGTCCTTCAAGCGTATACCCTCATTGAATGCCTTGAACGAGAGGTGTTCGATGAACGATATGCCGTCTATCTGTATATTATTGACCTTTGCACCGAACTCGACGGACTTGGTTTCCTTGCCTCTGACGATGGGACGTACATAATGACGGTCGATGTTGACGATGCGGTCACTGACTTTCCGCCCTTCAAACATTTCCTTTTCCTGTACAAGCACTTTTCTGATGATGGAAAGACGCTTCTGGTAATCCTGTGTATATCGGAGTAAAGCACCGTACTCGCTATGGATCCCATCCCTTTGACTGAGGAGCTTTTCAAGAAGCTTGATCATACGGCGCTTAAGCATTCTTGTCCTTGAAGCTCTCCTCTTTCTTTTCTTGCAGTAGGACAGATAGGATTCCGCCACATTCCTGTATTTGTTGCGCGGACGCCTTATGCCCAGAGATCCCTGCAATGCCGGCATATATGGCTGTAGAGCCATTCGATGCTTTCCCAAAGGAGTTTCGTTTATTATTCTTGATTTGACACTTTCAAGGAAAAATAGAAGGTGGTGCCTTTCCCTTCTTCGGAATCGAACCAGAGCTTGCCACCGAGTTGTTCGACAAAGTCTTTACACAGCATTAATCCCAAGCCAGACCCCTTTTCGTTATTTGTCCCATAAGAAGTAAAATGAGTGTTTGGCCTCAGCAGCTTACCCTGATCTTCTTTTTTGATCCCTTTACCAGAATCTTTTACACTGACAACGACAAAATCCCCGTCTGTTTTGGTTGATACCGTAATCAAACCTTTTTCGTAGCTGAACTTGACTGCGTTGGAAATCAGGTTACGGACGATAGTTTTTACCATATCAATGTCTGTCGATCCCATCAGTTCTTTATCCAGACCTTCAAGCATGATGGATATGCCTTTCTGGGTAGCCATCGGAATAAATATCTCGGCAGTGCTGTTGACTATGCTGTTGATGTCGACTTGTTGTCTATAAATGTTCTGTTTGTTCAGGCGATTCTTTGCCCACTTCAAGAGGTTGTCGAGAAGCTGGAATATCTCTTCCGATGTCTTGTTCATCATCTGAAGCATTTCGTATACCTCATCGCTAACCTGATTCTTATCGACCATCATCAGGATGGCGTTATTCATCATCTTCAAAGAACCAAGCGGAGAGCGTAAATCGTGTGCAATAACGGAATAGAGCGTGTCGCGGGATTCGATCGTATTTTCAAGTTCTTGCTTGATACGCTTGATACTGAACAGTTCGTAACGGTGGGCGACACGTTTCACCAATTCTTCCCGTTGGAAAGGTTTTGTTACATATTCTGTTGCTCCCAACTGATAACCTTTTACGATACTTTGCATATCGCTCAAAGCTGACATGATAATGACGGGGATGTTGTTGGTTTCCGGATTGCTTTTCAAATGCTGCAGTACCTCGTATCCGTCCATCTCTGGCATCATAATATCAAGCAGAATAAGATTGGGATGCCTTTCTTGGGCAATGCGTAGCGCTTTAGCTCCGCTATCTGTCGTCAGTAGCGTATAACCTTCTTTTTTTAGTATCGCTTGCACAAGCATAACGTTAGTTGGCACATCGTCCACCACTAATACAGTATATTGTGATGCTAAGTTTTCCATTTGATTCTGTACTTTTCTTGATATTCAAATACTATCAATGATACAAATGTATTTAATTCTGTCGACATAATCGTCTTTTCCCCTAAAATAAATTCCATTTCTGAAGAATAATTCTTTTATATATTAAATGTGTCCAACTAAAACGCTTGATATAGGATGAGATGGGGCTTTTTATTAAAATTATTATTTAAGTTTGCACCATGAAATCGAATTTAGTTCTTTTAGCGCTCATATTAGCCAGCTGTCAGCCGGAAATGCCTGTAACATCCTCTATTCTGGTAAAGGGAGATGGTTTGACGGTCCCTGTTAACAAGGAACTGTATGGTTTGACCATTGAGGAAATCAACCATGCGGTGGATGGCGGTATTTATGCGGAACTGATACAAAACCGGAGCTTTGAAGATGGAGTTCCTCCCTTGAATTGCCCGTACGACCCTGTCCGCCGGGTTCTGACTACCCCGAATGGATGGACTATTCCTTTCTTGCGTTCTGATTCGATACCGGGATGGCGTTGCTTTTCTGCGACGTCATATATGTATCCCGATACTAAGGAATTGATTAATGACAAGAACCGGCGTTCTCTGCTGGTTTCGGTGTCTGTTTCAGCCGAATCAGGAAAAGGAGGTGTCATTGCCGAAGGATATGGAGGAATACCGCTTCGGAAAGGTGAGAAATATGATTTGTCTTTTTATATGAAAGGAGCCTCTATGGCTTCGAAGACCGTAAGTCTGACTTTGGCCGATTCTACCGGAGAAACGGCCCTCAGCGAAGTTTTTCGGGTGGCACCAGCTTATGAGTGGAGGAAGTACAAGCATACTTTTACCGCAACCTCGAACACGAATAAAGCCGTGCTGGCGATAACGACTGACAGTTCGGCTGTTTTCTGGCTGGATGTTGTTTCTCTGTTTCCGCAAAATACATGGAAAGGTCATCCGAACGGATTACGTCCGGAACTGATGGAACTGATTGCAGCATTGAAGCCTGCTTTCATTCGCTTCCCCGGTGGAAGTTTTGTAGAAGGGTATACGGCGGGAACCTACCCGGTCTGGCGTGAAACCATAGGAGACATTGCCGAACGCAAACATTTTTGGAATGTGTGGGCATACGGTACGACGAACGGTATCGGTTATCATGAATATCTCCAGATGTGTGAAGATTTGGATGCTGAACCGGTCTATGTCATTAATAGTGGTGTGACCAATCAAAGTCGTCGTCCGCGTTATGAAGACATAACGGCAATGGGGAAACTAGTACAAGATGCCTTGGATGCCATCGCTTATGCTAATGAACCGGCCGATTCCATTATGGGAACTTTGCGAGCCGTTCACGGACATCCGGAACCTTTCGAATTGAAGTATGTGGAGATCGGCAGTGAAAATTACGGACCGGAATATACGAAGCGTTTCGAGTTGTTTAAAAAAGCGATCCAAGAGGCTTATCCGGAGGTTATGGTGATAAGCAGTTCCGACATAAGAGGAAAGAACAGAAATGGATGGTCAGATACTCATTTTTATTCGAGCGAATCATTTTTGATCTCTAATCACAACCGTTTTGTTGCCGGACAGTATACGCGCCGGATGCCTCCTGTCTTTATCGGAGAGTTCGGCTTGTCCGGTGGGGCAGCTCCCGGAAGTTTGCGGGCGGCCATTGGGGAGGCTTGCTTTCTTGCAGGGGTAGAAAACGGACAGGAGATTGTGAGGTGTTTGGCTTATGCCCCTGTTTTGGGAAATACAAAATACAAAATAGAACGTTATCCGGTCATCTTTTTTGACGGTGAACAGATCGCTCTTTCTCCTTCTTACTATCTGTTGCAAATGTTTAGCAGCAATAGGGGAGACGAAGTGCTGAAGACTGAAGTTCGCACCTATCAGAAACCCCAGGTTACCTTCGGATACGCCAGTATCGAAATGTTCGATAACAGTTATGAGTTCAAGGAAGTGAAAATAGATAATTCGCTGGTTATGAAAGGGACTGTTATGACCGGAGGGTGGACAGTCGGACAGGGCACGTTGACACCGGTTGCAAACAGATGGAACTACATTCTTTTAGGTGATCCGTCTGCCTATGACTATACCTTCTCGGCGGATATCAGGCGGACGAAGGGGAGTGGGCAAGTCCAATTCCGTGTGCGTGACAACGGGCTGTCTGGAGAACGAAATGACTATATCGGGTTGACGATTGGTTCTGGTGTTGTAGAGTTCTATCGCCAGGCGGGAGGTGTGAGGGATACGTTACGTACACCTGTTCTTTATCCGTTCCAAAGTAATCGTTGGTATAACGTGAAGATCGCTTGCAAAGGCGAACAAATCGGTTGTTTTGTGAATGACACGCTGGTTCATGAGACGATACTTCCCGGCATACCTTCATTGGTTTCTACTGCGGCGTTGGATAAGGAGGCTCATACGATTATACTGAAGGTGATCAATACGACTCAGCACGAAGAGAAGACGGAGTTGAACCTGCAAGGCGTCAGTGTCAAAAATACGGCGGAAATTATTCAGCTCACAGGAGATCCCGAAGCGCGTAACACTTACGACCACCCCGGCGTGGTCGTACCGGAGACAAAAGAAATATCCTTCTCGTTGAGCGGTCCCAAAGTGTACAATTTCCCTCCCAACTCGATTACGATAATGAAATTGAAGATCGACTGACAGGGCGACTAGCATCGGATTCAAAACCGATGCCAGTCGCGCGTCCAACCGATGCCGATCCATTGACTGCCGGATGCCTGCCGGATGAAATAAAAAGGCTACCTCAGTAATGAAGCAGCCTTTTTCCGTTTAGTATCGCATTGATTAATGGACTAACATTTCAGGAGTGATCTTGACAAACTTATCGGTGTCTGCTTTGCGAAGTTTCACGCTGCCATCGTTCCAGTTTGAGGGCCAGCCGCCAATGATATGTCCCAAGAATACCACCTTGATCTCATGCAAGCCTTTCGACAATGCAGCCGAACTGTCGTGGCGGGAGAAGCGTTTCACTTCACCTGCATTGTTCACTAACAATTTGCCGTCGATCCATACTTCTTCGTTGTCGGAAGAAATGTAGTAAACGCCATCTTCAGGGATGTTGACGTAACCAGTTGCTATGGCAGCGTATTGTTTGACACCGCGCATAGATTCGCTTGACTTGACAACACTGGTGATTTCACGCAAATCCTTGATAACCGATTTCTTCCATTCTTTTACGTCTCCCAGTTTGGAAGAATTCAAAAACATGCCGTCGGTCACTTGCATTTCCAATCCCGGAGTAGTTTTGGCAACCTCTTTAGCGGGGGCCAAAGCTTGCTTTTCAACCGTGATCGTACGAGTCTTACTCATCTTGCCAGAAGGCAATACGGAACGAATCTTTAGAACGCCGGATTCCGTGAATTCGATCGGAGCGGAATAGGCGGTTGATTCCGGAGTCGGTTCGGTTCCGTCGATCGTATAAACCACCTTGACCGGACGGGTAGTCTTGAATTCCAGAGAAGCCTTGTCGGTGAAAGCGACAAAATCGCATGAGCCGTTCGGTTGTTCCGGTTGCGGAATATGGTAGTTGATGTTCAGTTTGTCCAAACGGACCAAAGCATTATCCAAACGACGCTCAAAGTCTTTATAGTCCTTGCGTGCCAATGGAGTCCAGCCGATTTCAGCCAATGCCAGCACACGCGGATAGGCACGGTATTCCAATAGGTCAGTGTTGTACATATATTCGGACCACAGATTTGTTTGTACCCCCTTGATCAAATTAGCTTTTCCGGTAGCGACCAAAGTATCGGGTGTCGGATTGTATGCATACACTCTTGATAACGGATCGTAACCGCCGATAGAAACCGGTTCGATCTTCGGATCACCTTGGAATTGGTCAATGTACATGCCGCCGCTTCCTGGAGTCATGATCGCTTCATGTCCCATGTTTGCGGCAGCGATACCGCCTTCTTCACCACGCCAAGACATAACGGTTGCAGAAGGAGCGAGGCCGCCTTCGAGGATTTCATCCCATCCGATGATCTTTTTGCCATGTTTATCGGACAGGTATTTCTCCATGCGCTGAACGAAATAGCTCTGCAACTTTTCTTCGGCAGAGTGATTCTTGTCGGCTTTCAGACCTTCCTCGCGGATGCGTTTCTGGCAGAGCGGGCATTCTTTCCAGCTAGATTTCGGGCATTCGTCACCACCAATGTGAATGTATTCGCTTGGGAAGAGAGGTGCGACTTCATCGAAAACATCTTGTAGGAACTCGAATGTTTTTTCTTTTCCGGCACACAATACGATGTCTTCTACCCCCCAGATGATACGCGGGGTGGTCGGTTCGCCCTTGCAAGACAATTCGGGATATGCGGAGATTGCAGCCAACTCGTGTCCCGGAAGTTCGATTTCAGGAACGATCGTGATAAAACGGTCTGCTGCATATTTTACCACTTCCTTGATTTGGTCTTGCGTATAAAAACCGCTATATTCCGTTCCTTCGCCATCTATGCGTTTGGAACCGACTTCTGTCAGTTTCGGGTATTTCTTGATTTCGATACGCCAGCCCTGGTCATCCGTCAGATGCCAATGCATGCGGTTGATCTTGAACAAAGCTAATACGTCGAGATGTTTCTTTACGTTCTCTACCGGGATGAAATGACGGCAAGGATCCAGCATGATGCCGCGATATTCGAAACGCGGTTCGTCTTTCACTGTCACGCAGGATGCAGTCCAGGCGATACCGTTTACGACTGCCGGGCTCTGGATCTCGGCTGGAAGCAACTGCATGAACGTTTGCATGCCGTAGAACAAGCCCTGCGGTGTCTTAGCCTTAACCGTCACGCCTTGCGGAGTGACATCCAGCGTGTAGCCTTCGTCGTTTACATCCAGTGCCTCGTCGATTGCCAGTGTAATGCCGTTTGAGGCGGCTTTGTCACTGACCGTTATCTGATAGCCGGTGGCAAGATTCATCTGGGTGGCAAAATATTCGGCAACAGTTTTAGCTTCCGGAGTGGAGACGGAGAAGGCTGTGTTTTTGTTTAGTTTAAAACTGCCCTCGTTCAGAACGAGGCTTACAGGTGTCGGAATTACATTGATACCCTGGTTATAAGGCATTTGTTTGGTAGGCCCTTCGCTGCATGACGCAAGAAGACAAAGTGCTGCGCCTGCACAAAGTGATAAAAAAGTTTTCATTTTGGAATTTATGTAATTTGATTGATTTAGAAAAAAGGAAGAAATTTATGATTTTTGATTTATGATTTATTTCTGTGACGTATAAATCATAAATCAAAAATCTATGATATTACCAAGCGAAGATAGGATATTCCTTCATGATGCTATTTACTTTTTCGCGAACAGCTATGATAGTTTTGTCACATTCAGGTGCGGCCAACACCGTATCGATCAATTCGACGATTTCGGCCATCAGCGGTTCTTTAGCGCCGCGAGTTGTGATAGCCGGAGTTCCGACACGAATACCGGAAGTCTGGAAAGCCGAACGACTGTCGAACGGAACCATATTCTTGTTTACGGTGATATCGGCTGCAACAAGTGCTTTTTCAGCCACCTTGCCAGTCAGTTCAGGGAACTTCTTGCGCAGGTCAATCAACATGCTATGGTTGTCCGTACCATCGGAGATGATCTTGTAACCTTTGTCCATAAATGCTTTTGCCATGGCAGCCGCATTTGCTTTTACCTGGGCTTGATAAGTCTTATATTCCGGTTCCAATGCTTCGCCGAAAGCTACGGCTTTGGCAGCGATCACATGTTCAAGCGGACCTCCTTGGATGCCCGGGAATACGGCGGAATCTAACAATTGAGACATCTTTTTGATCTCTCCCTTCGGGGTCTTCTTACCCCAGGGATTTTCGAAATCCTTACCTAACAAGATGATGCCGCCACGCGGGCCACGCAAGGTCTTGTGGGTTGTGGAAGTTACAATATGGGCATATTCCAGCGGGTTGTTCAGTAGTCCGGCTGCGATCAGTCCGGCAGGGTGAGCCATATCGATCATCAGAAGGGCACCGACCTTGTCGGCTATTTCACGCATCCGTTTGTAGTCCCACTCACGGGAATAAGCGGAACCGCCACCTACGATCAATTTCGGTTTTTCTCGTAAAGCGACTTCTTCCATCTGGTCGTAGTCTACACGACCGGTGTCTTCTTTTACATTATATTCTGTAGCGTGGTATAAAATACCAGAACTGTTTACTGGAGAACCGTGAGAAAGGTGGCCACCGTGTGCCAGGTTTAGGCCTAAGAATGTATCGCCGGGATTCAGGACTGCCAGAAATACGGCTGCGTTAGCCTGTGCTCCTGAATGCGGTTGTACGTTGGCCCACTCTGCATTGAAAATCTGTTTCAACCGTTCGATGGCGATAGTTTCGCTCTGGTCTACTACTTCGCAACCTCCATAATAGCGCTTACCGGGATATCCTTCTGCGTATTTGTTGGTCAGACAGCTACCCATGGCTTGCATCACCTGGTCGCTTACAAAGTTTTCGGAAGCAATCAGTTCAATACCTTTCAGTTGGCGCTGATGTTCCTTCTCAATGATGTCGAAAATGATATTGTCTCTTTTCATTACATGTAAAATTGGTTATTGCAATGAGTCCCCTTCTTCTTTTGGGGGGATCGTTGGCAAATTTACTATAAAAAATCTATAGCAGGGATAAATAATATCGAAATATCCTTATAACTTCACCACATTTCCTTCTTTACTGCTCTTCCAGGCTGCCTCGATCAGGCGGATGACAAGCAATACGTCGGCGGCATCCGTCAAGAGCGGTTCTCCGTGGCGGAGATGACGGTAGATGTTGTCGTAAAATCCTGCATAATTTCCGGCAAGACTGGGATATTTGTAATGGACGACGTTGCCGTCTTTCTCTGTGTGAAGAAGTCCCCAGGTACTTTCGTCTTCAACTCCCCAGTAGGGAGTACCGGGCATTTGTCCGTCATTCAGATCCGCTTCCTGACGGTCCAGGCCGTATTTGACGAATGAGCCTTCCGTACCGTGTAAGATGAAGCGGGGCTCTGGTTCGCACATCAGATAGCTGGATTTCAGGGTGACTTTGACACGTGGCGCCTTAGACGGACGAAGTAGGTGGATCACGAAATAATCATCTACCATGCCGCCTGTACGAATGGTGTCGATATCGGCGAAAACCGCATCTGGCACACCGAACAATTGAACAGCCTGGTCGATTATATGAGTCCCTAGGTTATAGGTCAAGCCGCCGCCCAACTCTCCGGTTTCCTTCCATGTTCCCGGTTTTATAAAGTTGCGATAGCGGGGGAAAGTTGACTCGAACTCAACAAGACGTCCCAACAGCCCCTTATTCAGTATTTCCCGAACTGTAAGGAAATCCGAATCCCAACGCCTGTTCTGATATACGCTTATAGCCAGCCCTTTGGACCGAGCGAGGTCGACTAATTCCTGTCCTTGCTCTGCTGTTGCCGTGAAGGGTTTCTCGACAATCACATTCTTTCCTGCCTCCAGTGCTTTCCGTGTATACTCGTAATGCGTACTGTCTGGCGTATTGATAACGACCAGTTCCAGCTCATCCAAAGCAACGAGCTCTTCAAAACTGCGCACAATACGGGCTGAAGGATAACGCTCTTTCGACAGATTCTTATTGCGCTCCGTGATTGCTGTCAGGCAGAAAGCTGGGTTCGTACTGATAAATGGGGCGTGGAATATTTGCCCAGACATGCCGAAGGCTGCCAATCCTGTTTTTATCTTTTCCATTTTTATGAAAGTTTATTTTTGCGAAGATATGAATTTATCGATTACGATGGCTTACGATTTTTACAGAAAACAAATAGCGAGTTATGCTTCTAATGCCTTCGGGACATAACACGCAACCTTAGAAATTTCGCATTGCTGATAATGCTATTATGATTGAAGATATTTTATTCTACAAAATAGAGAAACGGCAGACAAATCGTAGCTACAGAATACATTTAAAGAATGTATTGACGTAGGGTGGACTCTCACGTTTTCTATTGAAAGCTGCCGAGATTGGGATGTCTTATGCATTTCTGAATCAGCCATGTGAGATTACGACGTTAGCTTCTGCCTTACAAGATAGGTTGCCGATCAATAGGGAATTCCCAGTCTTGATACTCAGAATAGGTTATACAAAGCCAGTTCCTTATTCTTCCCGTAAGAAAATTGAGACATTGCTAATTTGATATTTCTACTCAGAGTGACAGCAGAATAATTGAAATGAAAAAATATCAGCAGTTTGTGAACAATGTAAAAAACAAGACTGTTTATTTGAGGTATATGAAGAATATAAATTCAAATAATCTAAAAAACATGAAAAGTATGATGTCGTACACGGACGCTGAAAACGGGAAGGTTGCCTTAATGCAGGAAATATTGGGGGTGAAAGACATACAAGATATCGACTTGCTCTATGAATTGCATCAGGAGTTTATGGATGCGCAAAAGAATGCAGGAACAGGAAATAGTGAGGGACAGAATGAACTTTCATGATTTTTCAAAAACAAAAAAGAGAATGTTAATTAATAACGTTCTCTTTTTTGTGACCGCGACAGGATTCAAACCTGTAACCGGCTGATCCGTAGTCAGCTACTCTATTCAGTTGAGCTACGCGGCCATTGCAAAACTAATCGAACTTCTTTTGGTAGTGACCGCGACAGGATTCAAACCTGTAACCGGCTGATCCGTAGTCAGCTACTCTATTCAGTTGAGCTACGCGGCCATTGCAAAACTAATCGAACTTCTTTTGGTAGTGACCGCGACAGGATTCAAACCTGTAACCGGCTGATCCGTAGTCAGCTACTCTATTCAGTTGAGCTACGCGGCCATTATTTCTTGATTGCGAGTGCAAAGGTAGTACTTTCTTTTATATTTGCAAGCCTTTTTGATATCTTTTTTTTAACTAATCAAGCATCCTTGGGTTAAATATCAGATAACCAATATTCAAGCCAAAATTAAAATTTTTTGCCGGATAGCTGTATCCGTTTGCATACAGGCTGATGCTGGCGAAGGGCAGTTGTAAAACAAGGGCTGCTTCTCCCATATACTTAAAAGAATGAAGGAATTTCCCGTAATAGGGGATAGCTGTATATGTGTTGTTGTTCCATACTTCTTCTTTCTTTATCTCGTATAATGGCGCGAAACCGTACATGTCGAGGCGGAAGTGCAACAGTTTGCTGAATTTCAAGATCGGCGATAATCCGAATGCTACATATTGGTTGGCGCGGAACGCTTCGTTGAAGACAATTTGACTATGCGGCGTCGGCGTAAAGGCGGGCGCTTGCAAAACGGAAGCTGTATAGTTGTTCATCAGGTTCTTGCTGGAGAGTACGAGTTCGCTCATAAAACCAAGATTGAAATGCGGGCTAATCGTCTTGTACTGTTCCCATTCACCTTTCATTTGCAGCCAGCTATGGACTTTCCGGTCGAATGAGCCCATATCCGTAATGGGAGACGGCATATACTTTTCTGTACCCGTTACATATTGTGCCACTAAGAATTGTTTTCGCCCGGAGATCGGATATTGTTTATAATCCAGCGAGTTACGCTCGATGCTGAGCGAACCGGCAAACAGATCATACCAGCTATGATCGGTGGTCGCGTTCGGGAATGTCATGTTGGAAGTTTGAAAATAGTAATCATTCAGCCGGCCATAAGCAAAACCTATCTCGGCTTTGGCACGGTTCAGGAATGGGAATCCTAACTTGACCTTCGTGTACAATTCTTTCTGGTGGATGAAAGCCGGTAGTACGTCTTCGTAGAACAAAGACTGGCTTTCGGAGTATTTTTTGTCTGAGAATACGCCTTGCCAATTCAGGTAGGTCGGTATTCTTGTCTGCAAATAGATACGGCCGTTCAACATCACGCCGCTGAACGAGTTGCCGACCTGGAAGTTGGCGTTTACATCGGCGGCATATCGTCTCAAATACTGGTATCCCAGTCCGAGAAACAGTTGGTTGGCCTGGTAGGAGGAGACGTTGCCTCCGAATCCAACCGTGATCTCTTCCTTCATTTTGACATCAAGATACAGGTCGAACTTCTTTTCCTTCCGATTATAAACGGCATGGGGCAATATCTCTTTAATCTTGGAATAGGTTAGCATTTTGAAATAAGCACGCTTGAACTCTTCCATCGAGAACTCATGATTGATATCACGATGGAGTTGAGATTCAATATATTTCTTTTGCGATTCATTCACGCCTGTCACATATATATTCTGGAAAATCAGCGGAGGAAGGCCTTGCTTATAGGCCGCACGGCGTTTGTTGACTTCGCTTAGTTCCACACGCCGGGGGACACGCGCCTTGATGGAGTCGATCATCGCCATCGTCCGTTTATAGCCAATATTCATCAAATCCCGTGCTTTTTGAAAATCGAGCAGGGAGACGGTAGGGAAGCTAAATTTTATCATCATGCCTTCGTCTTCGGGTACGTCGTATTCCGTTTTCTGCATGATCATTGTTTCAAGCTGGTTATAAGGATTGGACGAAGGTTTGTTGTTACCGCCTGCCACAGTCGAACCGAAGATGAAGTCCGGATGGAAAGCCTCCTTCATCGGGCCTACCGGGAAATTGTCGTAGATACCGCCGTCGAAAATGGGGACGCTATCTTTCCAGATCGGCTGGAAAAAGAAGGGGAATGTCATTGATGCACGGACAGCGTCTCCAAGATCTCCATTTTTGAAGATAATAGCTTTTTTACTGTAGATATCCGAGGCCACGCAACGGAATGGGACAAAGAGATTGTCGAAATTCCAGCCGGCTTTTGCTGTCGCTTGTGAAAATAGGGCCATAAACGCCTGATTCATCTGGATCGGATTGATCAGGCTTTGTGGAAGGAAACTGGCTTTCACTTGTAACGAATCGGTCATGTCTATGGAAAAGTGCCCGAATTCCGGTGTCGGGTCGGGGCGTTTGAAATAATATTTGTATTCGTTTTCCACCGTTCCGGTTTGCCAGTAGCTGAACTCCTCGGAGAGCATCAGTTCAACCATTTCTTCGGGTGTATATCCCATCGCATAGAGACTACCGACGATCGCGCCGGCAGATGTTCCCGTTATGTAATCAATAGGTATTCCGTTTTCTTCCAGAGCTTTGATTACCCCGATATGGGCGGCACCTTTCGCACCGCCACCGCTCAGAACCAAGCCTACTTTCTGGGCATATCCTATTTGTAAGGCCGCAAACAACAGGGCTGTCAGTACAGCTATTCTTTTCATACTTATATCTTCTCTGCTTAATGAATTCAAATGTAGTCGTTATTTCTCAGAATACAAGAGTTTGAGATATATAAAATACAACATAAAATTAGTCCGTTTTGTTAATCTTGCGAAGAAACTTGGTGTCGGCTGTTGGTCAAAACTAAGAAAGGGTGTCAAACTTTCCATTCCCATATCAAGTGCGGGAATGGGGACTTTGACACCCTTTTGCTATTTTTTCCGGCTTCGGTTTAACCGATCATCTGAACGCTGCGTTTGATGAATTGGCTCAATGCTTCACCTTTCAACATACCGTTTGCCAACAGGGCAAGGTCGATTAACTGGCTGACCAGTTTATTTCCACCAGCATATTCGGACAGAATGCTGTTGCGCTGTTCTACCAGTTCGTCAATCTTTTTGTTCGTATTCGTCATATCTTCCTTCTCTTCAGAAGTGATTTCTTCTTCTTTCTTCTTACTTTGGGCTTCGCGCAAGTCGGACTGGCGGGCTTTCCAGCCTTTCAGGTCAGAAAGGATCGGATTCAGCTTTTCGGCACAAGCCGCTTCTTCTTCGGTCAGGATTTTCTTAACCAGTTCGTGGTCTGTGTTCAGCACCAGATTGTAGTTATCCGGCAGTTCTCCATAAAACGACATACCTGGTTGCATGGCAGACATTTCGCGCATACGGCGCATATATTCGCTTTGTGTCAGCATGACCGGGTTTGAGTTTTCGCCCAACGCCTCGAATGTGACAATGAAATCTGTCTTCTCGATCTTCGGTAACTGGCTTTTGAACATCTCCTGCAGAGCATTTTTTTCGTCCTCATTCAGTGTTACCTTGTTGACATCGTCCTTGCGGATCAGATTGTCGATCGTGTCGCTATCCACACGGACGAAGCGTGTTTTTTCGAACTTCTGTTCCATCTGGCTTATAGCATGGACATCCAACTGACCATCCATGATCAGCACGCTGTAGGCTTTGTCTTTTGCAGCTTGGATATAGCTGTACTGGTCATTGGTATTCGTTGTGTACAAGTAGATCAGGTTTCCTTCCTTGTCTGTCTGGTTGGCTTCCGTCAGGGCTTTGTACTCTTCGAATGTGTAATATTTGCCGTCTACATCCTTCAATAGGGCGAACTTGGCTGCCCGATCGTAAAATTTTTCTTCGCTCAACATTCCGTACTGGATGAAAAGTTTCAGGCTGTCCCACTTTTCTTCGAATTGAGGACGGTCGTTCTTGAACATTTCTTCCAGGCGATCTGCCACCTTTTTCATAATGTGGTTGGAGATCTTTTTCACGTTCTGGTCGCTCTGTAGGTAAGAACGGGACACGTTCAGCGGGATATCCGGAGAATCGAGCACACCGTGCAGCAATGTCAGGAATTCAGGAACGATACCTTCAACCGAATCGGTGACGAACACTTGGTTGCAGTATAATTGGATCTTGTTGCGATGTAGATCAATGTTGCTCTTGATGCGCGGGAAATACAGGATACCGGTCAAATGGAACGGGTAATCCACGTTCAGATGAATCCAGAACAGAGGTTCGTCGGACATTGGATACAGATCCTGATAGAATTTCTTATAATCTTCATCTGTCATATCAGTCGGCTTACGAACCCATGCCGGTTGGATATCGTTGATGATATTGTCTTCGTCGGTATCGACATATTTGCCGTCTTTCCATTCCTGCTTCTTTCCGAATGCGATGGGAACTGGCAGGTAACGGCAGTACTTGGTCAACAGGCTGTTGATCTTGTCTTTGTTCAGGAAATCTTTGTTCTCGTCGTCAATATACAGGATGATGTCTGTTCCGCGATCTTCTTTTTCCGTCTCTTCCAATGTGTATTCGGGTGTGCCGTCGCAGCTCCATTTCATAGGAACGGCTCCTTCTTTATACGATTTGGTGACGATCTCCACTTTCTTGGAAACCATGAAAGAAGAATAGAAACCAAGTCCGAAGTGGCCGATGATGGCGGCTGCGTCGTTCTTGTATTTTTCAACGAACTCTTCTGCGCCGGAGAAGGCGATCTGATTGATATATTTGTCGATCTCTTCGGCAGTCATACCGATACCGCGGTCGGAGATTTTGATCGTATTGCTATCGAAGCTGACATGTACAGTCAAATCTCCCAGTTCTCCTTTGAACTCGCCGACAGAAGCCAGTGTTTTCAACTTCTGTGTTGCATCAACTGCGTTAGATACCAATTCACGAAGAAAAATTTCGTGATCACTATACAAAAACTTTTTGATGATAGGGAAGATGTTCTCACTCGTAACACCGATGTTTCCTTGTTTTGCCATAATCCGATATAAAATATTTTGATGTTATACTTATTGTTTCCTATAACTATAATTATTCACGCAATGTTCAGTTACAAAAACAATGCCAAACAAACAAAATGACATTTTGACTGACAAGTTATCAGTATGGAGAGGAAAAGGACTGGAATGTATATAAAAAATTAAAGGCTGTCTCACGACAACCCCTAACCAACTTTGTTAACCTTAAATCTAATACTATTATGAAAAAACCACATTGCAAATATACGGATACTTCTATAATTGTCAATAGATAAAATATTAAATTTCGTTCCTTTGATTTTAATAAAATCTAATATCTTCGGATCTCTTGCTTTTTATACGTTATTAGGCTTGTGAGAACCATCGCGATGGTGGATAAAGGCAATGCGAACAGGATCGGATCGATGGCGAACCAGGGATAGATATCGATCAAAACATCACGCCCAGACAGCATATTGCATAAGCCGACTGCTCCTGCTTCCGCCTTGTGAAGAAACAGCATGGCAAACAAACTTGCCAGCGCCCCCGTCCATAAACTAGCCAGTGCTCCTTCCTTGGTCGCCTTTTTCCAGAAAAGGGAACAGAAGTAGGCCGGGAGAAAAGTGGCGGCACAAATCCCCATGAACAGGGCTGTCCCGCGTGCTATGACTCCTGCGCTCAGCGTATAACAGATTATATAACTTACCAGAATGGAGCAAAGTACTCCGATGCGTACGCCCATCGTCGAGTTAGCATTCTTTCGATGTCCCAGTTTAGGGAATATGTCTGCCCCGAAAGAAGCTCCCATCGTGTGGAACTGGGCGCTGAGCGTAGACATACTTGCCGACAAGATACAGAGCATGAAAACGGCACTGAACCATTCCGGCATTGCCCGGTCGATAAACAGCGGGATAATCTTATCCATATCCTTGATAGCTTCCGATGCAACCACGCCTTCTGTTTTCAGGAAAAAGAGGTTCGATAATGCCCCGACATGATAAATGGCTCCGACGGTCACGATCAGAAAAACACAACCGATCAGAACGCCCCGGTTCAATTGCTTGGTGCTTTCCACCATCATAAAACGTACGACCAACTGAGGTTGGGCAAGGCAACCGATGCCGACTCCCAAGATCAGCGAGGTTACGAGGGTGTACCATTGCGGAGACCCAGTCACAGGCATGGCTGTCCATCCTTGGTGTCCTACCTCCTTAAACCGTTCAGGAACAAGCGGGGCGATTTCCGTCAGTTTCCGGTTGGCTTCGATAAAGCCCATATCCATCACCCGATAGAACCAGAATAGCAAGAACAGCATGCAGGCGAACATGATGACGGCTTGCAAAGCATCCGTATATAACACGCCTTTAATACCTCCTGTGATTACATAGGCCGCTACTATAAGCGTGAAAATAAGCAGTGCTAGATGCAAGTCTATGTGGAACATCTGTTCGATGAACACTGCACCTCCTTTCATTACGACTGCTGCATACAAAGGCATGCCGATAAAGATGATGGCGGCAATAAATATCTGTATGGCACGCGAATTATAGTGCAATCCCAATAATTGCGGGAATGTGCGGGCATTGTACTTTTCGCCTAACTTACGGGTGTTCCGCCCGAATATGATAAAAGCGATGACAACGCCCATAAACATATTCAACAAGCAAAGCCATTGGATTCCCATACCGAACGTGGCCGCAACCCCTCCGAAACCGACAATGGCCGATGCGGAAATAAAGGTTGCCCCGTATGAAAGGGCCATGATGACAGGATTTACTTTCCGTCCCCCCAGCAAATAATCGCTAGCATTTTTCGTTTGTTTGTATCCGATATATCCCAGCCAAGCCAGGATGAACATATAGATAATTACTACGATACCTAAAGTCAGTGTGCTCATTTTTCCGGCTGTTGTGGGTTAGTACTCTCCTCGTCGTCTTTATTCCAATGGGTTATTCCGAACCAAATGGAATAAAATAGGCAGACGAGGGCTAACAGGTAGGCCAGCCAGATGCCAGGGTCGCTTATTCCGAACATGTATTGTTGTTGTTTATAATTTGATCAAATCACTTTCACAAATATATTCCAGATTCTGACGACGGATCACTTCGCGAGCGGCTTCCCGGTTATTCGTCCGTAAGATCAAAATTGATTTCTCATTGGCTGAGAAGCAATACATATATTCGATACTGACACCGGCTTTCGTGAAACAAGACAAAGTCTGGGCAAAACTGCCTGCACAGGAGTTTGTGACGATTGCCAGCACATCGGTCAGGTTTGCACTGACATTGTTGCCTTTCAGGATTTTATAAGCCTTTTGCGGATCGCTGACTATAATGCGCAGAATACCGTATTCGGATGTGTCTGCTACCGTTGCGGCAATGATTCGTATCTTCTCTTCGGCCAGCAAAGCGAGGATTTCGCTTAATTTACCGTATTTGTTTTCCAGAAAAATAGAAATCTGATTGACTGTCATGTTGATTTATGATTTTAGATTTATGAATTATGAGTTCAGCAAAGTTTACGCAAGTCTTTCACCCGGACAGCTTTTCCATCCTGTACCGGCAGGGAGCCTTTGGCGACCAGTTTGAGATGGGGAGTCAGAAGCAGCTCGTCTTTCAGCTGGCGGGTGATTTCCTTTGTCAAGCGTTGTAAAACGCTGTAATCGTCGGTAAACAGGTCGCTCAATTCCACTTCAATCAGCATCTCGTCATTGTTTCCTACCGTTTCGATTGTAATTAGATAATTGCTACCCAGTTCTTTAAACTGCATCAGTATCTTTTCGATCTGGATAGGGAAGAGGTTGACCCCTTTCAATATGATCATGTCGTCGCTACGGCCTTTGAAACGTGCAAGGCGTTTGTGCGTTCGTCCGCAGGGACATTCACCCGGAAGGACACAGGTCAGGTCGCGGGTACGATAACGGAGCAAAGGCATTGCCTCTCGGTTGATGGTCGTCAGGACCATTTCGCCGACTTCACCTTCTTTTACCGGTTGCAGTGTGACTGGATCGATAATTTCTACGATTACATTATCTTCCCAGATATGGAGCCCGTTCTGTTCCGTACATTCGAATGCGACGCCGGGGCCGTTCATCTCTGACATTCCGAAACAATTGTATGCTTTTACGCCTAACAATTGTTCGATCCGGCGGCGTTGTTCTTCCGAGTGAGGCTCAGCACCGATACAAACGGTGTGCAGTTTGGTGTCGCGACGGGGATCGAGGCCCATTTCATACATCACTTCCGCCAGGCGAGTAGCATAGCTGGGAATGATATGGAGGCAAGTCGTCCCGAAATCCGTAATGAACTTGATCTGCCGCTTGGTATTTCCTGCTGCTGCCGGTACGGTCAGGCAACCTAATTTTTCAGCTCCGTATTGGAATCCCAATCCTCCGGTAAACATTCCGTAACCGGAAGTGTTCTGGAATACGTCTGTGTCGCGAATGCCTACCATATACATACAGCGTGCCACCTGGTTAGCCCATTGGTCCAAGTCTCTGGCCGAATGCAATACGACTGTTGGGTTTCCTGTAGTACCGCTTGACGAATGGATACGGACACAGTCCTTGATAGGAATAGCCGCCATGCCGTACGGATAATTGTTGCGAAGGTCATCTTTCGTCGTAAAAGGAATCTTTTGCAAATCGTCCAGTGATTGTATACTGTCGGCTGTGATGCCGTTTTCTTTGAAAACTTTGCTGTAGAAAGGAGAATTTCCGGCTGCTTCAATTGTCTTTCTCAATCGCTCAAACTGTAGCTTTTTCAAATCTTCGCGATTCATGGTTTCAATATCTTTCTGCCAATATTCCATCGTTTTTTGCATTATAATGTGTTTGATTCATGAAATTAGACTGCAAATGTATTGTTAATTTTGGAGAAATCAAAGATCAGCCCGGTCAGATTCGTATATAACATAGAGGCCGACAAGGCAGCGGTACAGGCGGCTGTTGACACAAACTACAGTAATGCCTTACTCGAAGGGACGGTAAACAGAGTAAAAACTATTAAAAGGACAATGTTCAATAAGGCAGGGTAACAAAGAACTTGCGTTTTGTGCAAAACAACTATCATACTATCATAATTGAATTTATATACTTGTAAAACAGTATGTTATTCTATGATAGTTCCTGTTTTCAACTATCATTCATCTATCATAACCATCATGGGCAAAAGCAATAAAGCATTGTATATCAATATTCCGTCAAATTTCAGATATGTTCTGAAGCTGATACAAAATAGATTAAATAGGCTCGTTTTTTCATGAAGACAGGCTGTTCTTTTACCAAAAACAACTTGAAAAGTTTCTTCAGACCCGGGTGGAAGGGCATGGGAGATCCGGGTGTGGAGGAGGTGGAGACCCGGATCTTCGTGAAACCGGGACGGGGATGTGGAGCTGTTTATCTGCCTTGTCTGAGGAGATTTTATGCACTGTTTTTGATTAAAATAACCTTCATTCGCCCATTTCTCCTGTCTTAACAGTCTCCCGCATATTTACGGGGATAATTGAATGTGATAGCCAGCAAAGCTCCGACACCCAACAAATAAGGATAATATAAATACTGCATGATCTCGATGGGAGAGACATGCCCTAAACCTGCCGCCATCAATAATTGCGCGCCGTAAGGGATGATACCCTGTACGAAGCAGGAAAAAATGTCCAGCAGACTGGCACTGCGTCTCGGATCGATTTTAAAACGATCGGCAATATCTTTGGCTATTGGGCCTGCCATGATCAAAGCGATGGTATTGTTTGCGGTGCAAAGATTTGCAAAGCTGATTAGTGCGGCAATACTCCCTTCGGCTCCTTTGGTGGAACGAATGCGGGAGGTGAGTTTCAGGATGATCCAATCGATACCTCCGTTATATCGTATCATTTCCAGCATTCCACCGGCCAATAAAGTCACGATGATAAGTTCGCCCATATTTGTGATGCCTAACCCCATTGATGCATTCCATCCCCAGATATCGAATCCGCCTGTAAGCAATCCGACGATACCGGAAAGAATGATCCCGGCTATTAGGACCATCATGACATTCACACCGCAGATAGCTGTTACCAGGACAACTAGGTAGGGCAGGACCTTGATCCATTCGATCGGCCCTGTTTCATATCCGCTCCCGACCCCACTCCCGATCAGCACATAGAGAAGACCGGTCAGGATGGCGATCGGCAGAGCAATTCGAATATTCACTTTGAACTTGTCGTTCATATTACAACCTTGTGTGCGGGTGGCGACGATAGTGGTATCCGATATGAAAGACAGGTTGTCTCCAAACATGGCTCCGCTTACTACGACACCCAGCATCAGGGCATCTGGCATTCCGGTTTTGTCGGCGATCCCTACGGCAACAGGAGCCAAGGCAACGATTGTTCCGACAGATGTCCCGACAGAAATGGAAATGAAACAGGCCGCAAGGAATATTCCGGCTGCCAACAAATTACCAGGTAGGATGGACATGGCCAGATTCACGGTAGCATCGACTGCTCCCATCGCTTTGGCTGTTTGGGCGAAAGCACCGGCAAGAATGAAGATCAATACCATCAGCATGATATTGCTGTTGGCTGCCCCCCGGCAGAATTGCTCGATCCGATTGCTGATCTTACCCCCTTTGGACATGGCGATGGCAACAACTGAGGCGATAACAAAGGCTACGGTAATAGGCATCTTATAGAAATCGCCTGCGATGATGGACACTACAAGGTAAGACAATAAAAAAACAACCAAAGGTGTCAATGCCCAAGGATTAGGGGCATGGTGTAAACGTGAACTGTTCAGATCTGTCATTCTTAATTAAACCGCATGTTAGAAAGTGAATCTTAATGCAATACGGATACCTCCCTTCTTAATATCAGGATGATCCAAATAAGTTAAGCGTCTGTAATAATCAATGCGCAGGATCTTGAATATATTTTCCAAACCGACGCTGCATTCCATATATGGAGTGCTACCTAATGGCTGTGTCCCATCTGGTAATAGGAAAAGTCCCGGCGTCAAGGTCGGATTATTTTTGTCCGTTAGTCCACCATAGATCATATTAAAGGAAAGGACTTCACGCAGACGCAACCACTTGATGCCCGGAATACGGTTCAGAATCCAACCCTTCAGATAATAAGTAGCATTGAACGAGACATATTGGTCGGTCACAAACTCCAACGCGTTCATCATGTGGAATGCTTCCGGCTGGATTGTGATAGATTGGTTCGTATTCGGCAAAATCAACAGGGGGAAAGGTACCTTGTCCCAGACCTTGCCCGCTTTAACCTGTGCATCGATATGCCCAAACGAAGAAAGCCAGATACGTTTCTCGGCACTGATCTCCGTATGGTTGTAATTGTAATCACCGCCTAACACGCCTTTAATACCTAATTGATGGGAGAGCTTGAATACAGGGGCATCTTTAGACAGGTTGAATACGGATTCTTTCCCCGAACGCCCGTTATAAGCGCGTTCACCCGGAGCGAAACGCAACTGTGTCCCGATTTCAGATGTCGTAAAATCTTTTATATGGTATAAATTCCCGGATTCGTCCCGTTTAATATATTGAAGCGTTCCTGCCGCCTCGTTGTTCTGATTCATTATCCAGGACTTCCATGTCAGGCCGTTCAGCCATTCTTTTTCGTATTGCAATACGCTTTTGCGGATATATTGCATCTTGGTCACCGGTTCACCTACTTTCCAGGCAACGAATATGTTATCTTTGCTTGTGAAAAGGAAATCTTGGCCTGGGGTATACACGTCATATTCTTGGATGAACGACAGATTATTGACCGGATTTTCACCTTCATGATATTCTTTTTTAGTGAAACTGTGTGTTAATTTCAAATTGTATTTGATCTTGCGGTCATTTGTACCGTAAGCCAGATAACCACTTGCAAACCAATACGGATTGAGGTTGGCAGTCGTCATTCCTCCCACACGCATACGAAAACCTTCCAGATGGTTTGCACTGAAGGTTGTATTCATCGGACCGAAGTCAAATTTGGTCACCTTCTTGTCATTTGCTGTCGGGATATAGCCCGTTATCAGGATCTCTGCGGTTTTAATAATGGCATTGAAAGCCGGAACTTTCCGCAGTTGCCCCAATAAATCTTTTAGCGCATCTTCCTTTTCTTTCAGTGGAATAGGCCGGTTGTGTATCCAGAACGTATCCGGCTGTACCGTCGCTTCCGGCAATACATGCAATGCCCCTAAGAGGCCGAAAACAGAGTCTGCATTTTGCACGTTGAAATTATAATTGTCATAATTCCTGAGCTGGTGCGCATAGAGCTGTTGCGTCCCCTTTACCACATAGAAATTGACGAAAGTATTCTCTTGGTCGAGTACCCAGGTACTATCTGGCATCTGCTTGAATTCCTGCTCAATACGGAGTTTGTCCACCCAATTTAGGTTGATGTTTGCGGGGGTGTTCAGCAATACTTTCTTGACCGCATAATTACCGTCAAGCGTGATATAAAGCCGTCCCGTAAAACCGTAGCTTTCGCTGTTTGCCGGAACGAAAGCCAGATCCACACATTTATCTCCTCCTACATCGAGCGTATCCATGATGTAATAATGGTAATATGTGGTCGCCAATGTCGATGATAATGGGCTGACGAACCGATTCAATAGAATAGGAATATTGTTATCGAAAATATTGATACTCTTAAAAATCTCTTCCAGGTTGGAGGTTATGCCGCCACCGTCATCTAATGTTTTATCGATCCCCTGCATGCGCTTGGCTCTGACAATCGTCTTTTCCGCTTTGGGACTTTTCCGGTAGTAGAAGTCCGATAGGTTTTCACGCACGGAAACAGTCAGGATTGGTTTGCCGTTAAACTCGGACGTGTCCAGATAGTTTTTGATAAATTTAAACTTTTTCAGAAATTTGTTCTTGTCGAGATTCGGATTGAAATTATCCAGCGACAGACTTAGTTTTTCGTATACTTCCGTTTGATATTCCGGCTTTGCCTCGATCCGGTTGTCATTCTTATGTGCAATTACTTTTTTGATAAGCTCTACAGCCGGATTATCCTTGCGGGTATATTTTTCTCTTTTGGGTTTGACCACGACTTCCGAAATCTCGAAAGCAGTCGGCTTCAACAATAATTCCAAATTGTCATTCTTTTTACCGGGCTTGAGGTCGATGAATTTAGTATCGTATCCCAATGAGGCGGCGGCTAGTTTGGTATAGCCCTGGTTGTTTTGGAGGGTGAATGTTCCATTGTCGTCTGTCATAGCTCCGATAGTCGACCCGTCAAAATAGACGGATACAAAAGGGAGTGGTTCACCGGTAATCGAATCTTTGACAATACCGGATGCCGAGGTAAAACTCTGAGCGTGTGATAGAAAAGTTCCTGCTACAACTTGTAACAGAGCTATTAATATTATATAACGGATAAATCTAACCATGTATTTAACGTTGTTCCTTCTCGGATATGGACAACAAAGGTAAGACTTTTATTGGTTACAGTTTTACTGGCGATATTAATAATCTTTAATCGAAAGATAGTCTGCTGATTAAATGGGGAGGCTAAATATTAATTATACATACAAAATCCGAAACATATTTCTTTTTATTTACTTTTAATTCCGCCAACAGTTTTTATCCTTATATTTGTTCTGCTTGAAAACGTAAAAAACAGGTCCTAAAGAAATGAAAGAACATATTAGAAAAAGAAAAATCATGGCTGTGACCTTGATTGGATCTCTTGCCAACTTTCTGCTATTGGTTTTCAAATTTATAGCAGGTGTGTTAGGGCATAGTAGCGCCATGATTGCAGACGCCGTCCATTCGCTATCCGATTTTGTGACGGATGTAATTGTTTTGCTTTTCATTAATATATCGTCCAAACCGAAAGACGAAGGCCATGACTATGGACACGGAAAGTATGAAACTTTGGCTACTACGATCATCGGGATTGTCTTGATGTGTGTAGGAGCCGGCCTTTTCTGGGATGGTGTGAACAAAGTGTTTGGATTTTATTTGGGGGGCGAACAGTTGGAAAGTCCCGGCAAGATCGCACTTATTGCCGCCATTATTTCTATTCTGATAAAGGAAGCCCTATATCGTCTGACATTATATGTCGGAAAAAAAGAGAATAGCCAGGCTGTTATCGCGAATGCTTGGCATCATCGTTCGGATGCTTTTTCTTCTATCGGGACGACGTTAGGTATTGGAGGAGCCATCCTCTTAGGTGATAACTGGCGTGTGCTGGATCCGATAGCAGCCGTGATTGTCAGCATATTGATTGTAAAGGTAGCCTTTCAGTTGGTCATACCTGCAATTAATGATTTGCTGGAGAAATCTTTACCGACTGAGGTCGAAGATAAGATTCTCTCTATAATAAATGAAACGCCGGAGGTCAGGAACCCGCATAATCTATGTACCCGCAGAATCGGTAATGATTTTGCAATAGAAGTGCATATCCGGGTCGATGGACAAATAACTGTAAGCCGTGCGCATGAGCTGACGAAGGAGATAGAAAGTAAGTTACGTTTGAAATTTGGGCCTGCAACCCATATCGTCTTGCATGTCGAACCGATAAAAGAGAAAAAAGATGAGTGAACTGACATTATACCGGGGAGAAGTTTTTGATTTTATCGATTCTCCGTTAAATAGAAAAGATGCTTACCGATATTTTCCCGATGGAGCATTGGTCGTATGGGAAGGAGATATAGTCGATTGTGGGCCTTTTGAGGATATTAAAGGCCGTTATACCGATTATGAACTGGTTGATTATTCCGGTAAACTCCTGATGCCTGGATTTATAGATTCCCATATCCATTATCCGCAAGCTGAAATAATCGGGATGTACGGAAAGCAGTTGCTGGATTGGCTGGAGGACTATACCTTTCCAGCAGAACAGGCGTTTGTTTCTTCGGAACATGCGGACAGGATGGCCCACTTCTTTATAGAAGAACTGTTCCGGAACGGAACGACAGCTTGCATGGCTTATGCAACGGTACATCCAACATCCGTCACCGCTCTTTTCTCCGTTGCGTCGGAATATAATATGTGTATGCTGACCGGAAAAGTGCTGATGGACCGGAACGCTCCGGCAGGATTGACCGATACGGCGGAACAGGGGAAATCCGAAAGTCGTTCCTTGATCGAATCTTGGCATGGAAAAGGACGGAACCGCTATGTCATCACACCTCGTTTTGCCATCTCCTGTTCGACGGAACAACTGATTGCGGCTGGACGTTTGCATGAACAATATCCTGACACTTATATACAGACGCATCTTTCCGAGAATAAAGACGAGATCGACAGCACGCTTTCCTTGTGTCCCGACTGCCAAGATTACTTGGAAGTATACGAGCGGGCAAGATTGGTTACAGACCGTTCCATCTTCGGACATTGTATTCATCTGTCTGATTCGGAATGCCGTCGGTTGGTCGAAGCCGGTTCTGTTGTAGCCCACTGTCCTACATCCAACCTCTTTTTGGGAAGTGGCCTGTTTGATATGCAACAAGCCAATCGTGTCGGCATGCAAACCGTATTGGCGACGGATATCGGAGCCGGAACCTCTTTTTCTATGCTGCGCACGATGGGAGAGGCGTATAAAGTGCAGCAACTTGGCGGATATCCGATGTCTGTATTCGAGTCATTATATAAATGTACGTTGGGAGCAGCTAAAGCACTTCATTTGGATGATGAAATCGGCTGTTTCGGGAAAGGCCGGAAAGCGGACTTCATTGTTATGGATTATGCCGCCACACCTTCCCAGCAGGTACGCATGGACTATCTGAAACGCCATGGGAAGTGGACGTTGGAAAATAAACTGTTCGGCCTGCAAACAGCTGGAGATGAAAGGAATATTCAAGCTACCTATGTGATGGGGAAAAGAGTATTTACCCTTGCTTAGAATACCTGCATCTCGTTCCTGACAGTCGTGACACCAATTAGCCGATCATAGCGAGCACCCATCGGACGATAATAAACATAGATGCTATATTCATTTTGTGTCTGGTAGTAATTACCTTCTATCGGACCTGTCTGACCGACAGAGGAACCGGTCGGGACAAACAAATACTGGTAATTGTAACTTCCCTGTTTGAGAAGTACGGCTTTTTCGTATTGCTTCGTCTCGAAGTTATAGCCCATTTTGCTCTTTTCATCCAATACATTATTAAATAGCTCACCGTTCAGATATACACTCCCATCGGGCAGCGGATCGCATGCAAGCGTAAAATGCACGATATAATAATCCGCTTCCGTATCCGGATCGTTACAGTCGCTGCAACGAATGAAGAAACGGCCGTCCTGATCCTGGTCATATTGGTAAGTGCCTTTATCCCGCCTGTAATCGGTCATAAGTTCCACATTATAATAAGGATTGTGGAAGGAGATATTTTCGACGTGCATTCCATTATATTTGTTGCTTAGGAACTCCATGCGACGATACTCATTCCCGGCAGGGAAAATAAGGTTGCGGTTATACGTATAAGATATTTGGTTTTCCAGAATGCTCATAGGTTGCAAGTCCGTTACGGCATTATCGTGTCGGTTGTCCTGGTAAACGAATATCTTCAGGTCCGTTTGCGGATAAGTGATCGGAAAATTTTTGTTGTTGATGTTGAAACTTACCTGCTGATGGCTCTGGTTGGTGTCGATGTCCGTGTTCCCGCTCACCGAAGCCGAGATATTGATAACCGGTTCTACCACAGAGAAACAGGCTGTAAAAATGATCTGGTCCGGCGTATCCTCGTTATAGACCTGGATGGCATAATTGCCGGAAACTTTAAACTGGACATCGTCGTTCGGAAGCAATAACCGGTAGTTCGAATATTGAGTCGTAGTCCCGATGGAATTGGCAAAATCGTCGATTGTTGTTCCTTGGAAACCATTCATATATTCGATCGGATTCAACTGCGATTGTGTCCAGTCGGCGTTGCAATGCACCACGTTATAGGCATATCGTGTGTATCCACTCCCCAAACCGTCGAAATTGATTTCGATTTGCTCTTCTCCTCCCAACGCTATGTAAGGTTCGGATATCAACTCTCCGGCAACTTTCACCTGAAGCGTTTTTATCTGCTTGCTATTGACATCGGTGAAGAACTTTGCCTGTGCGTTTACCCCGATGGAAAGGGCAAAAAGCATCATAAATAGTAAACTGTACACTCTCATTTTCATATTTCTTTCTTTGTCGGTGCAAAATTATGGAATTATTTCTTTAATTATTTTCCATTCCCTGCTTTAAAGCATAAAAAATTGCTTACTTTTGCGGGAAAATTACATATAAACAATTTTAGTTGTATCATGGCAAATGTGATTAAGATTAAAAAGGGTTTAGACATTAATCTGAAGGGCAAAGCTTCGGACGTACTGTTAAACGGAGGGAAAAGCGATAGTTACGCTATCGTTCCCGATTATTATAACGGTATTGTACCCAAAGTTGTTGCCAAAGTAGGAGAAAAAGTCAAAGCCGGTTCTGTATTGATGATCGATAAGAACCGCCCGGAGATCAAGTTTGTTTCGCCTGTCAGTGGCGAAGTAACTGCCGTAAATCGAGGAGAGAAGCGCAAAGTGCTTAGCGTGGTTGTCAAGCCGGAAGCGCAGATCGAGTATGAAGATTTCGGTAAGAAAAATGTAGCTTCCCTCAAAAGAGAAGAGGTGAAGGAGGCAATCCTGCACGCTGGTATGTGGCCGTTTATCAAACAACGTCCGTACGACATCGTCGCTTCGCCGGTTGACGAACCACGTGACATCTTTGTTTCTGCATTCTATTCCGCACCGTTAGCTCCGAACTTCGATTTCGTCGTGAAAGGACAGGAAGTTGATTTTCAGACGGGATTGGATGCGCTTGCAAAACTTACCGACGGCAAGGTGTATGTCGGCATCCGTAAAGGTTCTTCCGTTAGTGTGAAAGGTGTTGAAACTGTAGAAGTGGAAGGTCCGCATCCTGCGGCCAATGTGGGAGTACAGATTAATCACATTAAACCTATCAATAAGGGTGAAGTGGTCTGGACGGTAAATCCTGCCGACGTGATCGTTATCGGCCGTTTGTTCAATAAGGGCATCGCCGATTTCAGCCGCCTGGTTGTGATAACCGGTTCCGAAACGACAGAGAGAGGATACGTTAAGGCAATTGCCGGCTGTACGATCGCCAGTCTGGTTGACGGAAAGATCATGAGAGGTAACGAAGATATCCGCATTATCAGCGGTAACGTATTGACTGGTACGAAGGTAGAAAAAAACGATTATTTGGGAGCCTATGACAATCAGATTACGGTTATCCCGGAAGGCGACGAAACACACGACTTCTTCGGCTGGGCGACTCCCGGTTTCGGAAAATTCAGTGTGAGCCATTCATTCCCGGCCTGGTTGATGGGCAAGAACAAGGAATATGTGATAGACGCCCGTATCAAGGGAGGCAAGCGTGCTATGATCATGTCCAACGAATACGATAGCGTGTTTCCGATGGATATCATGCCGGAATACCTGTTGAAGGCTATTATCGCATTCGATATCGATAAGATGGAAAACCTGGGTATATATGAAGTAGCGCCCGAAGATTTTGCCCTTTGCGAATTCGTCGATACGTCCAAACTCGAAATTCAGAAGATCGTTCGTCAAGGTCTGGATGTATTATACAAGGAAATGAATTAATAACATTAAAAATTAGAATACATTGAAAGCGTTAAGGAATTACCTCGACAAGATTAAGCCTAACTTTGAGGAAGGCGGAAAGCTGGCGATGTTCCGTTCTGTTTTTGAAGGTTTCGAAACATTCCTGTTTGTTCCGAGCACAACTTCCAAATCAGGCGTACACATTCATGACTATATTGACTCGAAGCGTACGATGACCGTGGTCATCATTGCTTTGTTGCCCGCTTTGCTTTTTGGTATGTACAATGTCGGTTATCAGCATAACCTTGCAATAGGAGCTGATCCGGGATTTCTCATGACTTTTATTTTTGGTTTTCTGGCTGTATTGCCTAAAATCATTGTTTCGTATGTGGTAGGTTTGGGTATCGAGTTTGCTGTTGCCCAGGTGAAGAAGGAAGAAATCCAGGAAGGTTTTCTGGTTTCGGGTATTTTGATCCCGATGATCGTCCCTGTCGACACTCCGTTGTGGATGATCGCCGTAGCTACTGCATTTGCAGTTGTTTTTGCCAAAGAAGTATTTGGCGGTACAGGTTATAATGTATTTAATGTAGCGTTGGTTACACGTGCATTCTTGTTCTTCGCATATCCGGCGGCTATGTCCGGTGACCAGGTGTTTGTTCGTACGGCTGATACGTTCGGTATCGGTGGCGGGCAGGTGGTAGACGGCTTCTCTGGCGCGACTCCGTTGGGACAGGTTGCTATCGCAGGCAAGGAACTGATCGGTTCGTTCCAGGCAGTCGATGTTCTCGGACATCCGATTTCCACATGGGACATGTTCTTAGGTCTGATTCCGGGTTCGATCGGTGAAACATCTGTATTGGCGATCCTGATCGGGGCGGTTATCCTTCTTTTCACAAAGATCGCAAGTTGGAAAACAATGGTTTCCGTATTTGTGGGTGGTGCGGTCATGTCGCTTATCTTCAATATGATCGGAACGACGGTGGCCATGTGTGTATCTCCGTTGGATCATTTGTTCCTGGGTGGTTTCGCATTCGGTGCCGTGTTTATGGCTACCGATCCTGTCACTTCTGCCCGTACGGAAACAGGTAAGTACATCTACGGATTCCTGGTAGGAGCTATGGCTATTATTATCCGTGCATTGAATCCGGGTTATCCAGAAGGTATGATGCTCGCTATCCTGTTGATGAATGTATTTGCTCCGCTAATCGACTATTATGTAGTGGAAGCTAACATCAACCGCAGATTGAAACGTGTAATCAAATAAAGTAAGAAGGAGTATGGCAAAATATAAATGTAAAGTATGTGGATATATCCACGAAGGAAATAAAGCTCCGGATGTTTGTCCTGTATGTGCAGCTCCCGCTTCCGATTTCGAAGAAATGAAAGACGAGGCTGCTGCCGACAAGAAAAAGGGACTGGACAGAGACAGTAACGTGTATACTGTTGTTTATGCTTCCGTAATGGTTGTTCTGGTCGCAGTCGTGCTGGCCTTTACTTCGCAATCGCTTAGAACTTTCCAGCAGAAAAACGAGGAAAACGACAAGAGACAGCAGATCCTGCGCTCCATCAACGTGACGGTTCCGGCAAATGAAGCCGAAGCTAAATATTCGGAATTGATCAAAGAAGCATTTCTGGTAAATGAAAATGGTGAAAAAGTAGAAGGTGACGCTTTTGCCGCCGATGTGGTGAAGGCTGCTGCCGAACACCAGTATCCGGTTTTCGTTGCAAATGTAGATGGCCAGCCTAAATACATCATGGCTTTGCATGGTGCCGGTTTGTGGGGACCGCTGTGGGGATACCTTTCTGTAGATGGCGATAAGAATACGGTTTATGGTGCCGACTTCAGCCACCAAGGTGAAACTCCGGGTCTGGGTGCCGAAATTTCAAAACCGGAATTTAGCAACAAATTCAAAGGGAAAAAACTGTTTATGGATGGTACATTCAAGTCTATCGCAATCGTTAAACCGGGCAAAAGTGTTGCCGGCCAGGATTATGTAGACGGTATTTCCGGAGGTACAATCACAAGTAATGGCGTTGGTGCGATGCTGTTCGACAGTTTGAGTGGTTATGTTAAATTTTTAACCTCACAAAATTAAGTAGAAGATGGGATTATTATCTGAAAAGAATAAAGAAGTTCTGTTAGGCCCGCTTAGCGTAAACAACCCGGTCATCGTCCAGATGTTGGGTATCTGCTCTGCGCTGGCTGTAACATCAAAACTGGAGCCGGCTATTGTAATGGGTCTTTCAGTAACGGCTGTTGTGGCTTTTGCCAACGTGATCATTTCACTGCTGCGTAATACGATTCCAAACCGTATCCGTATCATTGTGCAGCTGGTGGTGGTGGCAGCATTGGTGACTATCGTGAGTGAAGTGCTGAAAGCGTTTGCTTATGACGTAAACAAACAGCTTTCCGTGTTTGTGGGTCTGATCATTACCAACTGTATCCTGATGGGACGTCTGGAAGCATTTGCACTGGGTAACGGTCCGTGGGAATCATTCCTTGACGGTATCGGTAACGGTTTAGGCTATGCATTGATCCTGGTGATCGTCGGTTTCTTCCGCGAGCTGTTAGGTTCCGGCACGTTGCTGGGATTCCAGGTTATTCCGCAGGCATTCTATGACTTCGGTTATGTGAACAACGGTTTGATGATCCTGCCTCCGATGGCATTGATCGTGATCGCCGTGATTATTTGGGTTCACCGTTCTCGTAACAAGGAACTTCAGGAAAATTAATGCTAACTATTAAAAAAATAATAGAATGGAAGAATTATTAAGCACATTTGTCCGCTCGATCTTTGTAGACAACATGATTTTCGCATACTATCTGGGTATGTGTTCTTTCCTGGCTGTTTCCAAGAACGTAAAGACTGCTTTGGGATTAGGTATGGCTGTGACGTTCATTCTGACATGTACGTTGCCGATCAACTATATGCTTGAAAATTATGTATTGAAGGAAGGTGCTCTGCAATGGCTGGGTGCTGAATTCGCTGGTGTAAACCTGAGCTTCCTTGCTTTCATTATCTTTATCGCCATCATTGCTTCGTTTACGCAGCTGGTGGAAATGGTAGTGGAAAAGTTTGCTCCGGCTCTGTACGCTTCTCTGGGTATCTTTTTGCCGCTGATCGCTGTAAACTGCGCTATCCTGGGTGGTTCTCTGTTTATGCAACAAAAGGCATTTCCTAACGTAGGTGTTGCAACTGTTTATGGCTTAGGTTCTGGTATCGGTTGGATGTTGGCTATCGTCGGTATGGCTGCCATCCGTGAAAAGCTAGCATACTCGGATATCCCCAAACCGTTGAAAGGTCTTGGTATCACCTTTATCATCACAGGTTTGATGGGTATGGCATTCATGTGCTTCTCAGGTCTTAAGATATAATATTAACGCATTAAACTTATTACAGAAATGACTTTATTAATGACGACTGGCAGTCTTACAATCGCAGCAGGTGCCGTGATCTTCTTGGTGATTACGCTGATCCTGGTGGGTGCGTTGTTGGCGGCCAAAGCAAAATTGGTACCGTCAGGAAATGTAGACCTGAAGGTAAATGGAGAAAAAGATATTGAGACTCCGATAGGAAGCACTTTGCTGGCTGGTTTGCAAAGTGGTGGTATCTTCTTGTCTTCTGCTTGTGGTGGTGGTGGTAAATGTGGCCAGTGCCGTGCACAAGTATTAGAAGGAGGCGGGGAAATCCTGCCGACAGAAAAGGGCTTTTTCTCTCGTAAACAGATTAAGGAACACTGGCGTCTGGCATGTCAGTGCAAAGTGAAGGAAGATATGGTCGTTCAGGTTCCGGACGAAGTTTTCGGTGTAAAGGAATGGGAATGCGAAGTCATCTCCAACAAGAACGTGGCTACTTTCATCAAAGAGTTTATCGTGGCGTTGCCTAAGGGTGAACACATGGACTTCTTGCCGGGTTCTTATGCCCAGATCAAGATTCCGGCATACGCAATGGATTACAACAAGGATATCGACAAGTCGCTGATCGGCGAAGAATATCTGCCGGCATGGGAAAAGTTCGGTTTGTTCACATTGAAATGTAAGAACGACACACCGACCATCCGTGCTTACTCTATGGCCAACTATCCTGCAGAAGGTGACCGCATCATGTTGACGGTTCGTATAGCCACTCCGCCGTTCAAACCGAAACCCGAAGTGGGCTTCCAGGATGTGATGCCGGGTATCGCTTCTTCTTATATCTTTACCCTGAAACCGGGTGATAAGGTGACGATGAGCGGTCCTTATGGTGATTTCCATCCGATCTTCGACTCGAAGAGAGAGATGATGTGGATCGGTGGTGGTGCCGGTATGGCTCCGCTTCGTGCTCAGATCATGCACATGACGAAGACACTCAAGACTACGGATCGCAAGATGTCATACTTCTATGGCGCCCGTGCCTTGAACGAAGTGTTCTATCTGGAAGATTTCCTGGAAATCGAAAAGGAATTCCCGAACTTCACATTCCATCTGGCACTCGACCGTCCGGATCCGGCAGCCGATGCGGCAGGTGTGAAGTACACGGCAGGTTTCGTTCATCAGGTAATCTACGACACATATCTGAAGGATCACGAAGCTCCGGAAGATATCGAATACTACATGTGTGGTCCGGGCCCGATGTCAAAGGCAGTGGAAAATATGCTGGACAATCTGGGTGTACCGCGTGAAATGTTGCATTTCGACGATTTCGGCGCGTAACAGATCATTCGAAACATGACAATAATAGAATCGGGGAAGGATATTTATTCTTTCCCCGATTTTTTTTTGAACTATTCTGTGTATTAACCTGTTATCCATAAAAATCAAGGGATAAGGACGAGTTGTTACGAAAGAATTACAAAGAAAATACATTTCTTTTGTAATATAGTGCAGCGTTTTGCGTTTTGAATACATCATACTTGTATATGATATTAAAATTGTAATAGAATATGAAAGCATTGATATTATCTTTTTTTGCAGTAATCTTAGGTTATTCACTAATCTTCGATGAGAAGAAAACAACTGACCAACCTGTCATAAAGGATAGTAATTCCGTGTATGTCGACAGACCGGCCAATATGCAGATTTCCGATTCCGTTATGATATATAGGGATCAGACCGCATCCGTTCTGTAAGTTTTAGTTAGAGTTTTGTTGTTTACCTGTGTTGTTTTGCTTTTGTAGTATCACTCTATCACCCGGCCGGGTGTTGCCTTTGTTTTTCAATGGCGATAACAAGTGATACTATTTTGTTTTCTCTATCACACTTCTATCACACTCTATCACAAGACATCCATTTCTTTTTTGAGGGAAATAAAGGGAACCGTTTGTAGAACTAACGGTCTTATTTTTAGCAAACTAACTACATCTGTCCGTAAACACCCGGGTGTAGGGAGGACGGACATCCGGATGTTCAAGGAGCCTACATCCGGGTGTACAGGCGTGAAGATGGGGATGCAGAGGATTTTTTCCGCCCTGTTTTGACAAAAAAGGTCCTGGCATTTGGATGTAAAGGTTTGTATATCGGATGTTAATATCGGTAAAAACGAGGTTTATAATTCGTTGTATGCGGGTATTCCTTCCAAAAAAGTGTATGCCCGGTTGTTATAGTCGATTTTGCAGCAATAGTGGTTTAAGCCATTGCTAACAATCAGGTATTCGACACGTAGCACCATGTTATAACGGGCTATCTGGTCGAAAACAGTGTTGGTAATGTTTATATGGGGAGCCTTGTACTCGACGATGACCAGAGGTTCAAGAAAACGGCTGTAAGCAACCGTATCGCAACGTTTGGAGGTTCCATTCAGCTTGACCAGCACTTCGTTTGCCAGCAGTTCTTTCGGGTAGCTTTTCCGAGTGATCAGATAATTGACAAAATGCTGACGTACCCATTCTTCAGGAGTGAGAGCCACATATTTTTGCCGTACGGGATCGAAGATCGTACGTTTTCCATCTTTTTCTGCTACTTTAGGCGCAAAACCAGGTAAGTTTAATGCAAGCATTTACTATATTTGTTCTTTTATTCTGTGAAAATAGACCATCAAAGGTAGTGATTTATGAAAACAAAACAAGAAATTGTCGAGAATTGGTTGCCGCGCTATACGGAGCGGAAGCTGGAAGACTTCGACAAATATATCCTGCTTACCAACTTCACGAAGTATGTGGAACTGTTTGCCGACCATTTTAACGTGCCGATCCTGGGACTGAAAAACTCCATGCCGAACGCAGCGGCCAATGGCATCACAATTATCAACTTCGGGATGGGGAGCGCGAATGCGGCGACAATTATGGATTTGCTATCGGCGATAAAGCCGACTGCCGTCCTTTTTCTGGGGAAATGTGGAGGATTGAAGAAGGCGAACAACCTGGGAGATTATGTCATGCCGATTGCGGCTATCCGAGGAGAAGGCACTTCGAACGAATATCTGCCGGCAGAAGTGCCGTCGCTCCCGGCTTTCTCGATGATGCGCGCCATCTCGTCCGCCATACGTGACCGGGGGAAAGACTACTGGACCGGGACTGTCTACACGACGAACCGACGGGTATGGGAATATGACAGCGATTTCAAAAACTACCTTCGCCGTACACACGCTACCGGTATCGATATGGAGACGGCAACCTTGTTTACGGCAGGCTTTGCAAACGAGATTCCGACAGGAGCTTTATTGATGATTTCCGACAAACCTATGGAAGAAGCCGGGGTGAAAACGGAAGCCAGCGATCGCGAGGTGACCCGGAATTTTGCGAAAGAGCATGTAATGTTGGGAGTGGAAGCGCTTCGCCAGATTATTGATGGAAAGAAGACGATCCGTCACATCCGTTTCAGTTGGTAATTTTAATTGAGATCGCACACAAATATGGCAAAAAAAGAATATACATACGAGGAAATATGTCGGGATATCGTTGCAAAAAAATTCGCTCCTGTCTATATAATGATGGGTGACGAACCGTTTTTTATGGATCAGATAACAGACTTGCTACTCGAAAATGTATTGGAAGAATCCGAACGGGATTTTAACCAAATTATCATGTATGGAGCAGATACGGATGCAGCATCTATAATTAACGCTGCCCGCCGTTTCCCGATGATGTCAAAATATCAGTTAGTGGTTGTCCGGGAGGCTCAATTAATTCGTGATATCGAACTTCTGTCGAACTATGTTAAGAACCCTTTAATGTCGACAGTTCTGGTCATCAATTATAAATATAAAAACTTAGATCGCCGCAAGGCGCTGGCTTCCGCAACAGACAAAACCGGGGTGCTGTTCGAGTCCAAAAAGATTCCCGACTACAAGATGCCGGCATTTATCGCCTCTTTTATGCAGATGCGTTCCATAGGGATAGACGGAAAGGCGTCTCAGATGCTTTCAGACTTCCTTGGAAACGATTTAAGCCGTCTGAGTAAGGAATTGGACAAGCTGGCACTGATCCTGCCTGAAAAAGGCGCAAAACGCATCACGCCGGAACTGGTGGAGCAAAATATCGGAATCAGTAAAGAGTACAATAACTTTGAACTGATAAAGGCACTTGCCATGAAAGATATCTTGAAGGCGAACCGTATTGCCCAATACTTCGAGAAGAACCCGAAAAGTAATCCGATCCAGATGACCCTTCCTGTATTATTTAACTATTTCTCGAACCTCCTGATTTGTTATTATACGAAGGATCGTTCCGAAGCCGGCTTGATGACGGCACTCGGACTTCGGGGGACATTCCAGGTTAAGGATTATCTTTTAGGGATGCGAAACTATTCGGCGATGAAAGTGTTCAACCTGATCAGCGATATCCGTATGACGGATGCTCGTTCGAAAGGAGTAGAAAATACCTCTGTTTCCGATGCCGAACTTTTAAAGGAATTGCTCTACAAAATCCTGCATTAAAACGATTTTTATACTTGATTGGCCCAAAGAAGAGGCTTTTTATCTGGAACAACAGAAAAATTGAACCGGATAAAAAGCCTCTTCTTATTGTTTCTCAATCTTTTATCGTTGATTTTACCCTACTTAGATTTTAATATTTGCCTTTTCCTGAATATCTGTTCACAAAAATCACAAAAATGGAGAGGGAAAACCTTAGCTGCATAAAAGTATGTTCGTCCATAAATCGTACAAGTACAAATTAGAGACACTTTGTCAGTTTATGAAATCAAGTATTTTTAGTTCAGTATTGAATTGTGAACAGAATAGTGCTTGTTAGAAATGTAAACAATCTTTTTTGTACAAAAGATAGCTATTGCATGATTCTACTTTGTAAACATATAACAGGGGTGTAACATTTGTTTATGTTTACATTACTATCATAAACCGACAAAAGTAACAATTTCATCTCTACTTTATATTTTTAGCATAAGTAATCATATACCAAATGATTATACAGGATTATTAATTTAATGCATTAACTATTTTGTTACATATGCGTACAATTATGGCTAAATAGGCGTGTTATCTCAATCTCGTTTTCTATTAATTAAAAGATCAACAGTAAAATATAGCCTATCTATTAAGTAATACTTTAATATGATTTTTACATTAAAACAACCTGTTCACAATCTTAACGGAAACAATTGTTATCCATGTGATACAAAAGTATTAGTTTAAGTTTATATAATTAAATTGCACAATTGAGAATCATTGTGTATATTTGTATCGTTATTGATTTGTATACATTCCTTCCATGTAAACAGACATAATGGCAGTATTTCTATAAACAAATTCGGATTTACAAAAATGATAGGACGTATTACTCAAATAATGGAGCGTGAAGGCTTGACCCCTTCTAAATTTGCAGAAGCAATCGGTATCCAGCGTTCAGCAATGTCGCATATTTTGAACGGAAGAAATAATGTAAGCTTGGATGTCCTTATAAAAATTCTGGATCGGTTCACTTATGTCGATTCCGACTGGCTCCTTTTCGGTAAAGGCGAAATGGTGCGAGATCATATGTCAACACAACCCGATTTGTTCTCAAATACGGCGATAAATCCGTCCGGAGGGCAAGCTGCTCTTGAATATCGCAAGGAAATGAGGGTTGATACACCTGTAAACACTATAAAACCTCCTGTTGTTGAGCAAATTATACAGCAAGAAACAGCAACCAGAAAAGTAAGTAAAATAATGGTATTCTATTCCGATAATACATTTGACACTTTTGTTTCCGAAAAAAATAAGAAAGAATAGCTTGTTTTGGTTTATATACCATATTCATGTATCTTTGTATAGAATTAGACTAATCATATTATATGAAGAAGTACATGCTTGACATGAAGGTGACTGAAAACTGTAGCCTTCACAAAAATTATTGCCTGCTCAAACTAACATCTGATCAGATCCTGCCGGAAATGTTGCCGGGACAGTTCGTACAGGTACGTGTGGATAACTCTCCTACAACATTTCTTCGTCGTCCGATCTCAATTAATTATGTCGACAGAGCGACCAATGAACTGTGGTTGCTCGTCCAGTTGGTCGGTGACGGAACACGCCGGATGGCTGAGTATAAACCGGGTGATGTTGTTAACATCATGTTGCCTTTGGGAAACGGTTTCACGCTGCCTGCCGATAAAGAACAAAAATTACTGCTGATCGGTGGTGGTGTCGGGACAGCCCCGATGTTGTATTTGGGATCCATCCTGAAAAAAGCCGGTTACGCACCTACGTTCCTTTTGGGAGCCCGTTCAAAGGAAGATGTGTTACAATTGGAACAGTTCGAACAGTTTGGAACAGTGTATGTTACAACAGAAGACGGCTCATTGGGCGAAAAGGGATATGTGACCAACCATTCCATCTTGAAAGATGTACATTTCGACCGGATTTACACTTGTGGACCTAAGCCGATGATGGTGGCTGTTGCCAAATATGCCCATGCAAACTCTATTATATGCGAAGTCTCTCTTGAAAATACAATGGCTTGTGGTATAGGAGCTTGCTTATGTTGTGTGGAGAAGACCAAAGATGAGCATCATGTGTGTGTATGTACTGAAGGACCTGTATTTAATATTGAAAATTTGACATGGCTGAATTAAACGTAAACATTGGTAATTTGCAATTGAAGAACCCGGTCATGACGGCGTCGGGTACTTTCGGATATGGCATTGAGTATTCGGACTTTATGGATATCTCCCGCTTGGGTGGTATTTTTGTGAAAGGAACAACGATCCAGCCACGCGAAGGGAATTTGTATCCCCGTATGGCGGAAACCCCTTCGGGAATGTTGAATGCCGTAGGTTTGCAGAATAAGGGTGCACAATATTTCGTCGATCATATCTATCCGGAGATTAAGAATATTGACACGAACATGATTGTAAACGTGAGTGGTTCCTCTGTGGAAACGTATGTGGAATGTGCTGAGAAGATTGCAGATTTGGACAATATTCCGGCGATCGAACTAAATATTTCTTGTCCGAATGTAAAGCAGGGAGGTATGGCTTTTGGAGTGACGACTTGTGGGGCAAGTGAAGTGGTGAAAGCTGTCCGCAAGGTTTATCCGAAGACCCTTATTGTAAAACTTTCCCCTAATGTGACCGACATTACGGAGATTGCCAGAGCGGTCGAAGCCGAAGGAGCAGATTCTGTTTCATTGATTAATACTATGCTGGGGATGGCCATTGACGCGGAGAAGCGTAAACCGGTATTATCTACAATAACCGGTGGTCTTTCCGGTCCCTGTGTAAAGCCGGTTGCCTTGCGGATGGTATGGCAGACTTATAAGGCTGTAAAGATTCCTATTATCGGTTTGGGAGGTATTTCGAACTGGAAAGATGCGGTGGAGTTCATGCTGGCCGGAGCTACAGCAATCCAGATCGGAACCTACAATTTTGTAGATCCAGCTGTTGGCATAAAGGTTATCGAAGGGATGAGCGATTATTGTGACCGACATGGTTTTTCGTCTGTCCGCGAACTGATCGGAGCTTTGGAAGTATAAAAACAGGATGAGATAATCCTTTTCGGAATAACAAATTAAAGAAAAGCCTGCAAAACGACTTATTTTATGCGTTTTGCAGGCTTTTTCTTGTAATTTTTATTCGTTTGGACTATCATTATTCCAATAATTATAATATCTTTGTTCGTATATAAAATAAACCTTGGATTTGTAATATCTAATTAATAAATTATAGAGGAAAAACATGAAGATCAGACATCTTTTTTTGCTATGTCTAATAGCGATATCAGCGACGCTGAGTGCAAATGGAAAAACTGTAATTCCAATTACAACCGATGACATTAGCCTTATTTATAAGGTTGATGATAAAAATGGCCGCCTGTATCAATCTTATCTGGGACAAAAACTGTCATTCGATTCGGATATCGTACAATTACCTCTCGGTAATGAAGCCTATCTGACACATGGCATGGAAGATTATTTCGAGCCGGCTATCCGTGTTTTGCATAATGACGGTAACCCGTCACTGCTCCTGAAATATATTTCCCACGAAAACAAACAGCTTCAGCCGGGAGTTGACGAGACGGTAATTCTTTTGAAAGATGATAAATATCCGGTCGAAGTGAAGTTACATTTCATCGCTTATCCGAAGGAAAACATCATCAAGGAATATGCGGAGATCTCGCATCAGGAGAAGAAGCCTGTCACCCTTTATAACTATGCTTCCTCTTTGTTGCATCTGAACGGCAGCAAGTATTTTCTGACCGAATTTGCAGGAGACTGGGCACATGAAGTCAATATGAAGGAAACCGAGCTGGCTTTCGGTAAAAAGATATTGGATACCAAGTTGGGGAGTCGTGCCAACATGTTTTGTTCTCCGTTTTTTTTGCTTGCTCTGGACAGGAAAGCGGAAGAGAATGCCGGAGATGTATTATTCGGAACTATCGGATGGACAGGAAATTACCGTTTTACGTTTGAAGTGGATAATGAAAATGGCTTGCGCGTACTTTCCGGTATCAACCCGTATGCATCGGAGTACTCGTTGAAACCGAATGAAGTGTTCCGCACACCGGAGTTCATTTTCACTTACAGCACGGAAGGTAAGGGGAAAGCCAGCCGCGATTTCCAGCGTTGGGCACGCAAATATCAGTTGAAAGACGGCGAGAAGTCTCGTATGACATTGCTGAACAACTGGGAAGCGACCTATTTTGACTTTAATGAAGACAAGTTGGTGAATATTATGGATGAAGCCGTTGCATTAGGAGTCGATATGTTTTTGCTTGACGATGGCTGGTTCGCCAATAAGTATCCTCGTAGCAGTGACCGTCAGGGATTGGGAGACTGGGAAGAAACCGTTACCAAGCTGCCTAACGGTATCGGAAAGTTGGTGAAGGAAGCGACGGACAGAGGCATTAAGTTCGGTTTGTGGATCGAACCGGAAATGGTAAACCCTAAAAGCGAGTTGTATGAGAAACATAAGGACTGGGTGATCCATTTGCCGAATCGTGACGAGTATTACTTTAGAAATCAGATGGTTTTGGATTTGACTAATCCGAAAGTCCAGGATTATGTATATGGTGTGGTAGACAATCTGATGACGAAATATCCGGGTATCGCCTATTTCAAGTGGGATTGCAACAGCCCGATAACGAATATCTACTCTCCGTATCTGAAAGATCAGCAGTCCCATTTATACATTGAGTATGTACGCGGTCTTTATAATGTGCTGGAACGGATCAAACAGAAATATCCGAATCTGCCGATGATGCTGTGTTCCGGTGGTGGTGGACGTTGTGACTATGAAGCGTTGAAATATTTCACCGAGTTTTGGCCGAGCGATAATACGGATGCCGTAGAGCGCATTTTTATCCAATGGGGTTATTCTCACTTCTTTCCCGCTAAAAGTATGGCTGCCCACGTAACGAGTTGGGGTAAACAGCCGGTTAAGTTCCGCACAGACGTAGCCAGTATGTGTAAGTTAGGTTTCGACATCCGTATTCACGAAATGAACCAGGCAGATCAGCAATACTGTAAAGAGGCGGTGGCTAACTTCAAACGTTTGGATGATGTTATTTTAGACGGTGACCAATACCGTTTGCAGTCGCCTTATGAAAGCCAGCATGCTGCTGTTATGTATGCCAACGACAATGCAGACAAAGCTGTTCTGTTTGCCTTCGATATCCATCCGAGATACGCAGAGTCGATACACCCCCTTCGTTTAGAGGGCTTGAAGGAGGATGCCCGTTACGAATTGAAAGAAATCAACCTGATTCCGGGTACGCAATCCAGGTTGGCCTGCAACGGTAAAACGTTCTCCGGAGAGTTTCTGATGAATGTAGGCATTCCTGTGTTTTCAAGTCGGCCGACAAATAGTCATGTGATTGAAATTACAGAGGTCAAGTAATCAAACAAATGTTCATATTTGTGTGTTACTAAAGCAATAAGTATGTTAGAACAGATAAACGACATATTACAAAACACGGTTATTACTCCTTATACGGCAACTGTAAAGTTGTTGATCAGTTTTCTCTTGGGAGCTGTCATCGGGATAGAGCGCCAGTTCAGAAGACGGGAGGCGGGAATGCGTACCTTTACATTGATTTGTATGGGTTCGACTGCCGCTATGCTGGTCTCTATCTGGATTCCGCAATGTTATCCTAATTTCTTGAATGGCGATCCGGGACGTATTGCGGCACAAGTGCTTTCGGGTATCGGTTTTCTTGGAGCTGGAGCAATTATCCAAAGTCACGGAAGTGTTCATGGGCTGACGACGGCAGCTTGTATCTGGGTAATGGCAGTAATAGGTTTGGCAGTGGGAGCCGGAATGTATATTCCGGCTGCTATTGCAACTGTCATAACACTTTTTATTTTGGTCAGTCTGGAACGTTTGGAGAGAAGAATGTTCTTGAATGGTGTCAATAAGATCCTGACTATCACCTGTTCTACGGCGACCCCCGATTTGAAGGCTGTCCGGAAGATATTGGAAAGTAAAGGCGTTTTTATCGTAAGTGTCTCTTTCGAGACGTTTTATAAAGAGGATCGATCTGTTATCACATACAAAGTGAATGTAAAGGCGATCTCTTCCTATACGAACTTATTCAATGAAATACGGAGTTTAGGCATTGTTACACAAATCAGATTGATGGCATAAGCCATCAATCCAATTCTCCTTTCAGCATTCTTCCTGCAATGCGAGCCGAATCTCCAACGAATCTTCCGCAAGGGCGCTTCTTATAATATTCTTGCGTACGGGCGGCTGGTGCCGGTGTCGTAGCTGCTGCGTCTTCAGGAGGCAAAAGGTTGCGGCAGATGATTGTCCCGTTTTTCTCCTTGAACATGTCAGCCATTTTCTGTACCATTGCATAATTCCTGGTGCGGGCTTCCTGATCGGAAATGTCCTGAACCGGATATTTGAATCCCGCTAACATAGCCATTGCACTGACTGTTCCGCAAATTTCGCGCATGCGGCCTACACCTCCTCCAAAAGAGACAGACATTCTCTTGGCTGTCTCCATATCCAATTCAAAGACATCCGAGTAAGCCAGAAAGACAGATTGTGCACAATTATAACCTGCTTCGAAATTCTGAACTGCACGGCTTACTCGTTCTTCAAGATCAAAGTCTTTCATGATACTCTTCGCTTTGTTAATATTCATAATCGACGCAAGCTCTGTCTGCCTTGACGGGACCGATGATGCCTTTGGATACGGCTACATGTTCGGGATGGTTGGCATACGTGCCAACATCCTCAAGTGTATCCAGCTCCGTAGTCAGGATGATATCCCATGTCTCTGCCGGATTCACATTAAAATCTACGCGGATCATACGCAACACGTCAATCTTGTCGATCAATGCCTCTAGTCCTGTTTTAATTTCCTGCATTTTAGCCTGCTTGTCGGCCGGAGTTGCAAACTCCTTCAATTTAAACATTACGATGTGTCTGATCATTTTACTATTTATGATTTATGATTATTTATCTATGTAATAAATCAATGTCACATTTTTTCATCCAGATAGGAATCTTTATAGCCCAAGAAATACAGGATACCGTCAAGCCCAATCGTTGAAATGGACTGTTTGGCCGTAGCCTTTACTTTAGGCTTGGCATGGAAAGCGATTCCAAGACCGGCAATACTGATCATCGGCAAGTCGTTGGCTCCGTCTCCGACAGCGACCGTCTGGCGGATATCCACATTCTCGACTTGTGCAATGAGACGGAGCAGCTCCGCTTTGCGTTTCCCGTCTACTATGTCGCCGACATGACGCCCGGTCAGCTTTCCATTTTCCACTTCAAGCTCGTTGGCGTAGACGTAGTCAATGTTGTATTTCTGTTTCAGATAGTTGCCAAAATAAGTAAATCCTCCGGAAAGGATCGCAATCTTGAAGCCTACCTTTTTCAATATACGCATCAGACGGTCCACCCCTTCGGTAATCGGCAGGTTCTCGGCTATTTCCTGCATAACGGAGACATCCAAGCCTTTCAACAAGGCACAACGTTGACGGAAACTTTCGCAGAAGTCGATTTCTCCCCGCATGGCCGCTTCGGTAATGGCTTTCACTTGATCACCGACACCGGCTCGGATAGCCAGTTCGTCGATTACTTCCGTTTCGATCAATGTCGAATCCATATCGAAGCAGATCAGGCGACGCATGCGGCGATACATGCTTTCTTCCTGAAAAGATATATCCATCTCCTGCTCGGCAGAGAGTTTCATGAAATCGGCCTTCATCTGTTCCTTGTCCCTTGGCGTACCGCGCACGGAGAATTCTACACTGGCTTTCGGCGTCCGGGCATTCTCGTCCAAAGGGATACGTCCCGTCAAACGCTTGATGTCGTCGATGTTCATGTCCTGGTCGGCAACAATGCGTGTAACACCTGCGATTTGTCGGGCAGTCAGTTTCCGGCCCAGAATCGTTATTATATACCGGTTCTTGCCTTGCATGGAAACCCATTGGTTATAAGCTTCCTCGGTGATCGGGTTGAAACGGATATTTACATCAAGCTCATAACTTTTGAAGAGTAACTCTTTCAGAATATCCCCCGAATTGCCTTCGCTACTTTGAAATAAGATACCTAAAGAAAGGTTGTTGTGGATATCAGCTTGACCGATGTCCAGGATAACCGCGTTATTCTTGGCCAGTATCTCGGTAAGGGCGGCGGTTACCCCTGGACGATCCGTACCATTTATGTTTATCAGTATTATTTCGTCTTTTTGTCCCATACGATTGTAATTGTGAGGCGAAGAAACGAATAATTCTTTTAAGTAAAAAGTGTTTTCTTAAAATAATACCGGCTTTATCAGAGATATGGAACAATCGTGATATAAATACCTGTGATGATGGCCGAGGTGATCACTCCGGAGATGTTAGCACCTAAAGCATCTCCCAGAATGAAGGAATCGGGATTTTCTTTGCTGACTAACTTCTGCGCAACCTTGGCTGTGGTCGGTACACAACTTACGGCAGCGATACCGATTACCGGATTATAATTACCTTTCTTAATGAAATACATGATATATCCTCCTATGATGCCTCCGATACCGGACAGTAGTAAAGCGGCGATACCCAAGACTAAGAGTTTCAGGATTTTCGGATCAAGCAATAACTTGGCATCGCAAAGGACTCCCAGCAGCAGGCCCAACATGAAAGTCGAACCATACAGGAGCGGGCCGCTGACAAAATCATAAATATGCTTCATGCCGGATTCACGGATCGCAACACCCAGGAACAGGGAGAAGAACAGCGGGGAAGCGACTGGGAACAGAAAACACAACACGGCACATAAAATTACGGAAAAAGCCAGTTTTACTTTCGCATCATAAGTTTTGGGAGCCTTTTTAGTTGTCATCTTGATTGCACGCAGACGTTTCGGTATCAGGAGTTTTACTAAGTAGGGATAGCCTCCGTAGGTAAGTCCGAGATACAGATAGGCGACTACCGTGATCGGAACGAACAGATGCTTGGCCAACACGAGTGAAGTAAACAACACCATTGGACCATCGGCTCCACCAACCATCGCAACGGAAGCACTTTCTCCCAAATTCAAACCGATAGCGGAGGCAATCGGAAGAGTCAGGAATGTCCCTAGTTCGGCACACAACGCCAAGAACAGGCTGGCAAACGGTTTTTGCAGCAGGAAGCCGACATCCAATAGCGTACCGATTCCCATGAACACAAAGCAGGCAATCAAACCGTTGCTGAACGTCAGCGTATAGACCGGTTGCAGGAAGTCGATCTGCATGACATTCATCAATTCGTCCGTATCGGAAAGCATCGGATCCAGGAATAGGTTGCCCAACACACCGTCCGGCATAATCAGCGTGCCGCAATTGATTGCGATCATACCCAATCCCATTGGGATCATAACCATCGGTTCGAGCACGCTTTTCCAGCCCAGATAGACCAGCAGTCCGCCCAAAAAGATTAGAAATATACGGGCCGTAGCCAATAGCCAGCCACCGGCTACCATTGTTCCAAAGCCTTGGAACAGTCCTAAGAAATCTATATTTTCCATATTGTCAGTTACGTTTTTTTATTCTTCCGGAGAAAGAGGTTTGTTTTTAGTCGGGTTCCGTTTCTTCATGATCTGTTCTTTCTTTTTCAGATACATGAAACGGGTGTCGCGAGGATAGTAATAATCGATTAAGTTGAGTTGCGATACCCCGTGGCTGACACCATGATAGTATCCTCCAGGTTTCATATTGGTCAGGTCGGGATTTTCACCTCTGGCGAAGTCTTCGCGTTCGTCGTTGAGTTGCTCTGTCCCTTCGGGGGGAACAAGGCCTAACAGTTCACCTATTTTGACCCGTACTTTATTTATTTTGTTGAACTGCGCCAGTTCGGCAGTATGTGAGTGATGATATTCCAGGGAGTCGGCCCAGAAAGCAATACCTTTGATCACAGCAGCGACAAAAAAGCCAATAACAAAGGTAAGGCCCATCATCTCCAGGGTAGAAATGAATAGACTTAACATAATTCTTGATTAAAATAAACGAATAACAATTCTGCTTCCGATGTAAATGCCGGAAGTAACTTAAAATCACTAAATCCCTGGAGAGTGCTAAATAATAATTTTTCGGAGTACGTAGACCCAATGGCCTGCACGTATGCGAAGAGAAGAGAATTTTATGGATTGTACGATTCGTAAAGTCTCGGAAGTCTTGTTGAGCTGGTTTTGTTCTTTTTGCAGAAACACTTCAAACTGCCTGGACACAATTTTTACCAGCCGTTCGTAGCTTTCTTGTAAAACCTGTGAACGGGACGTCACACAAAGTCCGGTACATGTGAACTGGGATATTTTTTCATAGTCGATCTGTTCCTGCTCGACACCGAAATCCGGTAGCCTGTCAAGGATTGTCGCGACGGTAGAAGGTAAGGTGGAGATGCTGTTTTCTTCGGTTGCAATCTTTCCATCCTGCACGAACAGGCAGATCAAGGATAATATGAACAGCATCTTCTTTATCATGGCGCGAATATAGAAATAGTTCTCGAATATACAACTTCCAGAAAGGGATAAAAGTTGTAAAAAATCAGGCAGAAATGACGAGGGTGTATCCCATTAATACAACAGGGGCACTCTCGTCATTTCTGTTTTGTTTTTATTTTCTTATCGCTTCTACCTCTTCAGCACGGACGGGGATCTTTTTACCTAACAGGCGGGCGCCGTTTTCGGTGATCAAATAGTCCTCTTCGTTGCGGATGCCGCTGAAATCTTTATATGTGAACAGCTTGTCGTAATTGATAAATTCGGTGAACTTGTTCTGGCTTCTCCAGAGATCCATCAGTTCGGGAATGAAGTAAACACCCGGCTCGATAGTCAGGACAAAACCCGGTTCCAACTTACGTCCGAGGCGGAGAGACTTGCGTCCGAACTCCGTGCTCTTCGGCTGGCCGTCATATCCGACGTAGACTTCGCCTAAGTTTTCCATATCGTGAACGTCCAGTCCCATCATGTGTCCCAGGCCGCAAGGCATGAACATGGCATGAGCACCGGCTTTGACCGCTTCCATCGGATCGCCTTTCACGAAGCCCAACTCTTTCAGGCCTTCCATGATCACTTTGCAGGACAATTCATATACATCGACAAACGGGATACCCGGACGCAAAGCTGCAACAGCTGCTTCGTGGGCAGCCACCTGGATATCATAGATCTCGCGTTGGCGAGTGGTGAATTTGGCATCGGCAGGAATCGTTGACGACATATCGCCGGCATATCCCATCTCCGTTTCGGCGCCGGCATCGAGCAGAAGCATATCGCCGCTCTTGATCAAATTGCTATGATCATGGTTGTGCAACGTCTGCCCGTTGATTGTCGCGATGATCGGGAAAGAGAGTTCGTAATTGTTGGCATAAGCAACTTCGGCAACGGCGGCGGCCACTTCGCTTTCGCGGATGCCCGGACGAACGGTGCGCATGGCGGCCAGATGCATGTCGGCTGTCACGATACAAGCCTTTTCTATTTCGGCAATTTCTTCTTCGCTCTTATAGTTACGCTGGTTGACAACGCCCATAATAAAAGGTACGGAAGGTTTTTCGGCTCCCGGAACGACGCCTAACCACTGGAACAGCTTGATCTGGTGTTCGGCGCGGTAAGTCGGCAGGTAATGGATCGGCTGGCCTTTCTGCTGCGCATTCTTCAGATAGGTTTCGATTTCCTTGAACGGACGTACTTCGGTGATACCGGCTGCTTCGCTCTTTTCCTTCAGCGTCGGCTGTGTTCCCATCCAGACGATTGCGTCGATCGTCAGTTCGTCGCCGAAAATGATCTCGCGGTTGTTGTCTATGTCGATGATGGCGGACAGCCCGGCGTAGGGAAGCCCGAAGAAATACAGAAAAGTGGAATCCTGGCGGAAATGGTATGTGTTATCGGCATAGTTCATGCCTGACTCATCGTTACCCAAAAATAACAGCAGGCCGGAACCTATCGTCTGTTTTAATTTAGCCCTGCGGGCGATATAAGTTTCTTTTGCGAACATGATATTATAAATTTAATTTAATGCAACCAAAGGTAAGCATAAATTGGAATCCTAACCTATTCGTATCCTATTATTTTTGTCGTTACTCGTATCTTTTTGTCAGCCTTTGGAAAGTTTCACCGATTTCCGCCTGCCGGCTTGCGGCGGGAACGAATTATCGTACCTTTGCTATGTAATCATTAAAATACAAGAACTATGATGAAAGACACATCTTATTCTAAAATTCCTTCTAATTACGGTTTATGTGCGGCAGACTGTCCTCGCGGCGACACTTGTCTCAGGCGGATCGCATACGACCGTATTCCGGCAAATGTTGTTTTTCCTCCGACATTGCATCTGAAAGCGATAGAAGCGATGGCGGGGAAGTGCAAGTATTACCGTTCCAACGAGAAAGTGCGTTATGCCAAAGGGTTCCTGTGTACGGCCGGAGCCTTGGCGGTCAGTGTGTCGGGTACGTTCAGGTGTCGTCTGATCGGTAGTTGGGGAGTCAGGAGATATTATCAGAAGCGGAAAGGAGAAACGTTGCTGTCACCAGCCGAGCAGCAGCAGGTGGTTGCGCTTGCCAGGAAGTTAGGCGTGCGGTTGGACGAATACTTTGACGGATATGTGGAGGAATACGACTGGTGACTGGGCATCTGCAGTCTTTTACATGCCCAAGTAAAAGACGTTACATGCCGATGTAAATGTTGTTACCATCCGATGTAAACATTTTTACATGCCAGCATAAATGCATTTACATCGACAGGTAAATGTTTCGTAAATGCAATACTCTGACAGTTAACTGATAATCTTTTTACCGCTTTATTTGATCGGATGAATCAGCGCCCCGTCCATATAGGTGAGGGCGGCGCCTATGGCTGTCCTGTATTCCGAATATTTGGGGATTAGGAAACGGACGCCATACATTTCTTCCAGCTTAGGGAAGATTTCCTTGCACTGGGGCAGTTGCGTCAGGTTGCCGATCAGGACGAAATCGCGAATCGGGCTGTTGAGAGCCGACAGGATGGCAGCCTGGCCGATCGATTGCAAGACCATGTGGATAATCCCGGAAGCAATGTCTTCGGGAGAGGCGTTGCCGTCCGCCTTTCCGAAGTTGGAGGCGGTGGCGTCCAGCGGCAGGTCGGGCAGGGGCCTGTTGCAGATGTCCTGTATCTGGAGGTCGATATTCGTCAGGGTCCCTTTCCGGGCCATTTCAGCGATCAGATGAATGTCCTGCGTTTTCAGGAGCAGGCGGGAGAGTCCGAGCAAGGTTCCGCCTCCGATGCCGATCCCGCCGATATGTTGGATATGCGGCCCTTCAACCTTTACGAAAGAAGTTCCCGTCCCCATACTTACGACAATCAGGTTTTCCAGCGAAGCGGCATATTTGGCTCCGAGGCCGTTGGCCAGGAATTCATCGGTCTTGGCTGTCGGCAAACCGTATAGCGGCTGGTCGATAAAAGCGCTTCCCACACCCGTCAGCATCACCATCTCGATCTCCGGCAAGGTGATCCCGTTGTCATAGATATACTTGCCGAAAGCTCCGAAGAGCGAGGTGACCGGATCGGTCGCCTTGACGAACATCGGCGACTGGATGCTCTTGTTTTCCACTCCGATAATCTTGGTTGTGCTTCCACCTACGTCAATACCTATTACTACGCCCATATTTTCATGATTTAGTTATAACTTTCCGTATCTTTTCGCTTGCAAAGTTATAACTATTTCTTACATTGTCCCGGCAAATATAACCTTTATATAATAATGAAGATACGGCAGATAATGGCACTTACCGGCGCGACAGTCGTGTGTGGTAACGGCCGGGAAGACCATGAAGTGCAGTGCGCCTTCGCCAGCGACCTGATGAGCGATGTCCTGACATTGGATTGCAACGGCGTGCTCCTCGTCACGGGTCTGTGCAACATGCAGACGATCCGGACGGCAGAGATGGCGGATGTTTCCTGCATCCTGTTCGTCAGGGGAAAGAAAGCGACTCCCGATATTTTACAACTGGCGGCAGAAAACGAGATGATCCTGATGGAAACGGATCACTCGATGTACCATACAGTCGGTGAACTTTATTGTAACGGCCTTCCGCCGATCTATTAAACAAAAGGAGGTGAAGATATGCAATTCAGATTTGAACTGGAAGGAGGCAACTTCTCAAAAGCCGGCTATGCTTCGAGCCAGATAAAGAAGGTGTTGAAGCAACTGTCCGTCGATCCGCGCATCATCAAGCGGGTGGTCGTCGCTCTTTATGAAGCCGAAGTCAACGTTGTGGCGCACGCCTGGCGGGGGACGGTTCTGGCCGATATCGAAGCCGACAGGATCAGCCTCCTGTTGCAAGACGAAGGTCCCGGCATTCCCGATATCGGACAGGCCATGCAGGAAGGTTTCTCCACCGCATCGGCAGCCGTCCGCGAGATGGGGTTCGGTGCAGGCATGGGGTTGCCCAATATGAAGAAGAATGTAGATGAATTAACGATCGAGAGCAAAGTCGGAGAGGGCACGGTTGTCCGTATGCTGACCTATTTCTCCGCAAACGACAGATAGCCATGGAAGAGACAAAGTTTTACCACGCATTGAAAATAGACAATGACCGTTGTGTCGGCTGTACCCACTGCATGACGAAGTGCCCGACCGGTGCGATCCGTATCCGCGAGGGGAAAGCCTCCATCCGTAAAGGTTGGTGTGTGGACTGCGGCGAATGTCTGAAAGCCTGCCCGACGGAAGCCATCTATGTGGAGCAGGACGACTTCCAGAAGATCTTCGACTACAAAGCCCGTGTCGTGCTGGTTCCGACGGTCTTTATCGGGCAGTTCTCCAAATATACGACGGAGGAAGAGATTTTCAGTGCGCTGTACGAACTGGGGTTTACGCATGTGTTCCAGGTCGAGTTTACGGCAGACATGATCCATCGCGAGATGCTCAGGCAGATGGAGCTGGCGGAGGATAAACCTGTCATCAGTTCGTTTTGCCCGGCTATCGTCCGGCTGATACAGGTGCGCTTCCCGGCCCTGGTCGATAATATCTTGTTGGTGAAGCCGCCGGTCAATGCGACAGCCACTTACTATCATAAGGTATTGGAAGAAGACGGTTTCTCGTCCGAAGAAATCGGTATTTTTTATGTGACGCCCTGTGCGGCGAAGATCGCCTCCCTGAAAGGTGCGGAAGGATATTCGTCCACGATCAAAGGCGTGATCAATATGGATACCCTATATAATAAGGTATATCATATTCTGAAAAACCGTCCGAAGAACTACACGCCCGAATGCGTCCTTCCGCCCTCCCTGACCAAGAAGGAGATGCGTTGGAGCCAGACGGGAGGTGAAGCCAAACATTTCTCCGGCCGCTGCCTGGCGATAGACGAGATACACAATGTCATCGAATTCTTGGAACGGATGGAATCGACCACCGAAGTCCGCAATGTGGACTTCCTCGAACTGCGTGCCTGCGACCGGAGTTGTGCCGGTGGCGTGCTGGCAGTCGCCAACCGTTTCCTGACAGCCGAACGGGTGATGAAGCGTTCGATGAAACGCGACAAAGCCCCGCTGATCTATTCCGACCGGTTGGAGGCGTTGTCCTATCTGAAACAACACATCACCATTCGTCCGCTTCAACCCAATCCGAAGTTGCGATACGAAGGAAATATCGAAGAAGTCCTGAAAAAGATGGAGCAGGTGCGCAAGTTGATGTGCTACCTGCCCGGCATCGATTGCGGGGCCTGTGGTTCGCCCAACTGCCAGGCGTTGGCGGAAGACATCGTTCGCCACGAAGCGCAGTTCAGCGATTGCGTCTTCATGCAGCGTAATATGGAGAAGCATGGGAAGCTGGACAAGGAACATGCTTTCCGCCTGATCGAAAAGACCTGGGGGAAAGACCGGTTGAATAAAGATTGTTATAAGAAAGGAGCCAAATATGAAGGTCAGTGATTTAGTGAGAGAATTGAACTTAACCGTTTTTTGCGGAGAGGCAGGACTGGACGCGGAGATTTCCGGCGGCTACACCAGCGACCTGCTGAGTGACGTAATGGGGCATATCGACGAAGGGATGTTGTGGGTCACGATGCAGACGCACCAGAACGTCGTGGCCGTCGCCACCCTGAAAGATGCGGCAGCCGTCCTGATCGTGAACGGGGCTTCGCCGGACGAGGAAACGCTTGAGAAAGGAAAAGAGGAAGACGTGCCTTTGCTCGGAACGCCGCTTTCCGCATTCGAAGTAACGGGAAAAATATACAGCCTCTTGCTACAGGAATGAAAGAGTTCCGGGTAGATTTGCACCTGCACACCTGTCTTTCGCCTTGCGGAAGCCTGGAGATGAGCCCACAGCGGATTGTGGAAACGGCCCTCGAACGGGGATTGGATGCCATTGCTGTGACGGATCATAACAGCACGCTGCAATGTCCCGAAATCCTGGCTTTAGGGGAGGAGCGGGGACTCATGGTCTTTGCCGGTGCGGAGGTGACGACACGCGAAGAGGCACACTGCGTGGCACTTTTTGCAGATGACCGGACACGTGCCGCTTTCCAGATGTATCTGGATGACTATCTGCCGCCTGTCCCGAACGACCCTGAACGATTCGGCGACCAGGTCTGGGTGAACGCCCGGAACGAGATCGTGGGAGAAGCCCCTTATCTGCTTATCTCGGCCCTCGACCGGAGTGTGGAACAGATTGCCGCAGTGGTGCATCGTCTGGGCGGGTTGTTCATTGCGGCCCATGTCGAACGTCCTTCGTTCAGCCTGATCAGCCAGTTGGGGTTTATAGATCCTTCGTTGCCGCTGGATGCAATCGAGTTCAAGGATGCTGCCCGCTATGAAAGACTGTTGGCGGCACATGCTTATTTGAAGCATTACACGGTCTATAGCGCTTCTGATGCGCATGATCCCGGACAGATCGGCACGAAATATTCCCTGTTAAGAGCCGACCTGCTTGATTTTGAACATTTAGCAATGGCTTTCCGGAAGGAAAACGACCATACGATTGTAACAGCATGAATAATCTATCTTTTCATATCACCGATATCACCGCAAACAGCATCCGGGCGAATGCTTCGGAAATAGGATTGTCCATAGAAGAGCAGGATGCCCGCATCGTCATCCGCATCACGGACAACGGCTCAGGGATGGATGCGGAAACCGCCCGGCGTGTCACGAACCCGTTCTACACCACCCGCACGACTCGCAAAGTCGGACTCGGCCTTCCCTTCCTGATCCAGAATGCGGAGCAGACCGGCGGCAGTGTCACCCTGACATCCGAGCCGGGAAAGGGAACGGAAGTGAGGGCTGTCTTTCATTCGGATCATATCGATTGCCCGCCTTGGGGAGATCTTCCGGGTACAGTCGCCTTGTTGATCACCGGCAATCCGGAAATAAACGTTTGCTTTGAATACCGTTCGGGAGAAACCGTGTTCTCTATCAGCACGAATGAAATAAAAGAGATTCTGGATGGCGTCCCACTGAGCCATCCGAAGGTGATGTTGCTTATTAAGGAGATGATAAAAGAAAATATCCGGTCTTGAAAATAAGATGGTCCGATTGGTTCCAAGCAATAGGGTACCATTGGTTATAAGCAATACGCACCTCTTTATTTTTTTCCTGTTTTATGAAGATAATAGTTGTAACGCTCCATCACCTCGCGCACATAATTGAAGGTTTCCGAACCACGCAGGTAGCCGTGTTTGCAGACCGGATCATTATAATACTCCGGATCATTCTTCATCCGGATATATTCGGCCACATTATCATCCCAGACATATGGGTCTTTGCCGTATTTCTCTGCCAGTCGTTGGGCATCATAGATATGCCCGATCCCGGCATTGTAAGCCGCTAAGGTGAACTTGATCTTTTCGACCGGATCCGTTATTTTTCCAAATCCCTGACGGAAACGGCGCAGGCAATCCACACCCGTACGGATTCCCGTGTCCGGATTTTTCAGTTCGTGAGGCGTTACCCCTAAAGCCTTTGCCGTGTTCGGCATGATTCCCATCAGCCCTTCTGCGCCAGCCCATGAGACGACGTTCGGATTGAAACGGGATTCCTGGTAGCCGATAGAAGCAAGTAGCTGCCAGTCCCAGCCGATGTTTTTGGCGTGTTTGCGGAACAACTCGTCGTAGGGCGATACATGTCCGTTTTTGACTTCCGGTAGTTCGGTCGTGACGGGTTGTTTGCTCAGTTCGAAATAGCGTTTCGTCAAAGCCTTGTAGACATGCGTTCCCGCCTTGTCGGATGCCCACGCGTCGATGGCCTTAGCCAGTTCGGGGCTGCTTTTGCGTACGACCCATGAGGAGCGTTGCATAAAACTGATCTTCAGCGAAACGTTCAGGTTCCAGAAATAAGTTTTGTTCAGGCGGGCTATATTCTCGTCGCTTATGGTGTAAGGGATTTCTCCTTGCGAAACCATGCCGATCAGATCCTCCGTTGTCACTGTGTCGGCATCCGCTTCATGAATCCGGATACCGCCTCCTAATTCGACATCGAGGTTCTTCAACCGTTCGAAATATTTGGTTCCCGGCTTTACATAGACATCTTTTCCGAGCAGCTCCGTCACGTCGGTGATCACCTTGTCGCCTTTGTTGGCACGTTGGATCAGCACCTGGCAATCTTGCTCTTCCCGTCCGCAATAGATGAGTTTCTCTTTCATGCGGTTGCTGATCTGAATCGGGTAGGCGACGACATCGGCTTCTCCCGCTTCCAACATTTCGATCAGTTTGGCAGGACTTTCGGCAACTTTAATATTTAGTTTCAGACCTTCCGAACGGGCGAAATCCTTGATCAGTTCGTATTCGTAACCCATCGGCTGCATCTTATACTGAAAATAGGAAGTCGAGCTATATAGCGTGACGGCCGTTATTTCGCCTTGCGCTTTCAGTTGAGGCAGGTCAATTGTTACATCGTCATCCTCCTGTCCTTGTTCCTGCCTCGCTCGATTACAACCGGACAACAACAAAGCAAGTGAAAACAGGAGGATGATCTTGTTCATTATTTTCTAAGCTTTTAATTCTTAACTTTTAATTTCTCCAGGAGGACGACATTTTCTACATGATGCGTATGTGGGAACATATCTACCGGCTGTACCTTCTTAACGGCATACTTCACCGAGAGCAGGCTCAGGTCGCGTGCCTGTGTCGCGGGGTTACAGCTCACGTAAACGATACGTTCCGGTTCCGCAAAAAGAATCGTGTTGATCACATCGTCATGCATACCGGCACGAGGCGGGTCTGTGATAATAACATCCGGACGGCCGTGTTGGTTGATGAAATCCTGTGTCAGGATATCCTTCATGTCGCCGGCGTAGAACAGTGTATTCTCGATCTTATTCAGCGAGGAATTCACTTTGGCATCTTCGATCGCTTCGGGCACATATTCGATACCGATCACTTTCTTTGCCTGGCGGGAGACGAAGTTGGCGATCGTGCCGGTTCCGGTGTACAGGTCATAAACCATCTCGTTTCCGGTCAGTCCGGCAAACTCGCGGGCAACTTTATAGAGTTCGTAAGCCTGTTCACTGTTGGTCTGGTAGAACGATTTCGGCCCTACTTTGAACTGAAGTCCTTCCATCTCCTCGATGATATGGTCTTTTCCGCGGAACACAAGAACGTCCTGGTCGGTAATCGTATCGTTGCATTTTTCGTTGATGACATACATCAATGAAGTGATCTCCGGGAACTGTTCAGCCACATAGGAGAGAAGCGCTTCGCGGCGTTCCACATCTTCATAGAAAAATACCAGCACTACCATCAGATCGCCCGTTGAAGCCGTACGGATCATCAACGTACGCACAAATCCTTCCTGATTGCGAAGGTCGAAGAACGGATAGCCTTCGTGTGTCAGGCAGTATTCTTTGACTGCCAAACGGATGCGGTTCGATATGTCGTTCTGCAACCAGCATTTGTGAATGTCGAGCACCTTGTCAAACATTCCCGGAATATGAAAGCCTACAGCATCCATGCAATCGAACTTGGCCTCGGTTTTCACTTCCTCTTCCGTCAACCATTTCTTGTTAGAGAATGTAAATTCAAGTTTGTTACGATAGAAAGTCGTATGTTTGGAACCCTTGATCGGGAGTATTTCTTCCATTTCGATCTTACCGATCCGGGTCAGGTTGTCGATCACCTGCTTGTGTTTGTAGCGAATCTGTTCCTCATAGGGTAGATGTTGCCATTTACAGCCGCCGCATACGCCGAAATGTTCACAGAACGGAATGGCACGCTGGGAGGAATATTCATGGAAAAGTACAGCTTTTCCCTCCGCATAACTATGTTTCTTGCGTGTCAATTGTATGTCTATGACATCTCCGGGCGCAACAAAAGGTACGAATACGACCATGTCATTTACGCGTGCGATAGCCTTTCCTTCTGCGGCTACATCTGTTATTGTTACCTTTTCTAATAAAGGCAACTGCTTCTTATTTCTTGCCAAGATGATTAATTTTTAATTTATGGCGCAAAGATAGAGATAAAAATATATCGTAAAATACTTCTGTGTAAAAGATTTTGACTATCCGCATGGCTGTCCGGCCTTTTCCCGGCTGTCGAAAATACCTGTCATATGCTCCAATGCCCAATCGACAAGGCTCTCGATATGAGGTATGAGTGTTTTTCCGGTTTCTGTAAGTTGGTATTCGACGCGGGGCGGAACTTCTGCATAGACTGTTCTTGAAACAAGTCCGTCGGCTTCCAGTGTGCGGAGCGTGACGGTCAGCATACGTTGGGAGATGTCGGAAATTGTTTTTTGAATGTCACTAAAACGCATCGTGCCATTCACGTTCAGTGTGATCAAAACAAGCATCGACCACTTGTCACCGAGCCGGCACAAGATGTCCCGGATGGGACAATTTCCTGTAGGATGAAAATTTTTCATTTTTTTATTTTAGCAGTGTCTTGTGTATCAACAATAGTTACACCCATGTAAGTAGCTTATTCATAGGTGCGTTCTTGTTTTACCGAATCATACTTATTATCTTTGCTGCACAAAGGTAATAAACTTACGAAAAAGAACTATTGTATCACTAAAAATTATTAGTATCATGGCAAAGAAAGTAGCAGTTTTGGCAGTAAATCCGGTAAACGGATGTGGTTTGTTCCAGTATCTGGAAGCATTTTTTGAAAATGGTATTTCTTATAAAGTATTTGCCGTAAGCAACACGAAGGAGATTCGTACGAATTCCGGTATTGCTTTAATTGCAGATGATGTTATTGCAAATTTGAAAGGACATGAAGATGAATTTGATGCGATGGTATTCTCATGCGGAGATGCCATACCACAGTTTGCCCAACATGCTAACGAACCGTATAATCAGGATTTGATGGCTGTTATTGCGGCATTCGGACAAAAGGGAAAAATTATGATTGGACATTGTGCCGGAGCGATGTTGTTTGATATGGCAGGTGTTATCGACGGAAAGACTATTGCTGTCCATCCGCTTGCTAAGTCGGCTATACAAAAAGGAAAGGCTACGGACAACAAGTCGGAAGCCGATGGAAATATCTATACGGCCCAAGATGAAAATAGTATCTGGACAATGATGTCTCAGGTACTTGAAGTCTTGAAATAAAAATTAGATGTTGTCTATTAAGAATATTTGGTAAATGTCCTTAAACCCCCAAGATGGCATATCTTTTTAGGGACATTCATTAAATATTATAAAATTAGCCAACTAATTCATACACAAAGCATTGCGAATCAGTTGGCTTTAGGAAAAGCGTGTCCCTCTAATATAGAGGCAACACGCTCTTTCTAATAGTTAAAGTTTGGGATATTTATATTTCTTGTCGTTATATACTGTTACAAAAAAAGCTTGACCTGAAAGTTGTCAAGCTATACCCATTGCACAGTCAAGATTCAAAAGTCATTTTGTTAACATAAAACGAGTTAGTACATAATTGTATCAACTCGTTATTCCTTTGATCAGCTAATTACAGCCTCTTATTTATGTCGGGGTACCAGGATTCGAACCTGGGACCCCCTGCTCCCAAAGCAGGTGCGCTAACCGGACTGCGCTACACCCCGTTTTGCAATCTCTTTTATTTTTGATCACGGTGCAAAGGTAGGTATTTTTTTTTAACTACCAAATATTTCATTGTTTTTTTTATTTACGTACATTCGCATCAGTTTAGGAGATCATTACAACATGTATACCCCCTTTATCAACTTTTAGAATGAACATATTGCAAACCAATCTGTTATATATCAAATGATAAAACAAAATTTAAATAATAAAAAATATGACAATCGCTTATATACGTACATATTCAAATAAACAACAAACAGAGAGCCAGAAAAACGCAATCGAACAATTTGCAAAAGCAAAAAAAATTGAGATTGACAAATGGCTGAAAGATGCTAAAAATTCTTCCAAAGAGAAAAACCGACTCGAAGACGTAATAAAAAATTTACAAGAAGGCGATATTCTTATCGTTGCCGATGTCACTCGACTCAGCAGGAAACTAATGGAGATAATGCATTTGATTTTGTTGTGTATTGAAAAGAAAGTGGCACTTTACTGTATCAAGGAAGGTTATTCATTTGAAGATAACGTGAACAGCAAGACGTTGGCATTTACATTTGGGCTTGTTTCTGAGATTGAAAGCAAACTTATTTCTGCCCGTACGAAAGAAGCATTGACAGCCAGTAAAAACAAAGGAACAAAATTAGGACGTCCTTTGGGAAGCCCCAAAACCGAATTTCTCCTTTCCCAGAAAAGCCAGATCGAAAGAGAATTGAAAGAAGAAAATGCAACATATGCCGAATTAGCCGATTATTATAAGGTTTCTTTAAGCGGTTTCAAGCGCTTCATTCGGGAAAATATACCGAACTTACCTTCAAGAAGGAAAAAGAAAAACGATACCGAATAAATATAAAAAAGCGGGATTTTCAGATATACTTAAAGATAATTACGATTATGTTTAATAAGATTGTTGAATTTCTTTTTTGCGCAGACATAATAAAAACCCCGAAAGTTTTTTGTCTAACTTTCGGGGTTCATTAAATCTTATCCGATCTATTATTTATTCATTTCTGCTTCAATAGCTTCTAATTCCGGCCCCATGTTCAGATTGTAATAGATACCTCTCAAAGCGATCATGTTGTCCATTTTTTCAGGTTCAGCTTCATGAGCTTTTTTATAATAAGGAAGAGCTTTTTTGAACAAATCTTTTGCCATGCCTAATTCCTCCTGGTATTTCTTACTATCATTAATCATATTGGCTTCGCTTAATTTGTTCACTCCTTGATTGTAATAGATACGACCAATGTTAGAAAGCGCATCTGTCAAATTCGGATCTTTTTCCAAAGCAATCTGGAAATTCTTTTCAGCATTGGCATAATCTTTTAATCCGGTTTCATAAACACGTCCCATTACATTGTAAAGGTTTGCATCATTTGGATTTTTCTGGATTGCAACATTCAACATTTCCAATGCTTTTTCATTTCTATTGGAATAGATGTATGTATTGATCAAGTTATTCAAGAAGAATGCCGAATCTGGAAAAACCTGCATGCCTTCTTCGAATGTTTTTTCCAACATAACAGAGTCCTGAGCAGTTCTTGCCTCTCCGTATTCGTAGCAAAGATACTGATAAACATCATATTGACGATAAGGAGTATTTTTAGCACGTTCCAAAGCGGCAATAGCCAATCTGGAATCTTTAGCTAAAGAAGCTGCTGCTGCTGCATAGAACTGAACTGTCATGAATGTAGAGTCTTTTTCCGCAGTCTGAGTCCCTGCGAACATTGGCAGTTCGGATATTTCCACATATTGGTTGAAGAAATCGTATGCTTTTTTATACTCTTGTTTATCGAAATAATATGCACCACCATTGAACAGATATACATGGTTTGCACTCAAGATACTTTTGATATCTTTTGTGTATTTAGGTTTCACTTTACCTTTTTCATTAGGCAACTGATCCAGTTCATAGGCTTTCTGAAAATAAGGTAAAATACCATACAAAGCTTCGTACATAACCGGCTCGTTGGGTTGCTGTCCCAAGATTTGTTTAGCTCTTTCAGCATTGAACTGCTGATCTTCAATAAAACCTGCTACATACCAAGTTTTAGCGTCATCTTTAGTTTCCGGATTTTCCAACGCTCCTTTGATCAAGGTTCTGGCTTCTCCGAAATCTGCGTTACTTCCTTTCGCAATACTCTGTGCCTCGTTCACAACTTTTTTCTGTGCGAAAGAGGCAGATGCTGCAACACATAGTGCAACTGTCAATAATACTCGTTTCATTTGTGATAGTGATTTGAGATTAATATTTCTATTTGTTTAAATTATTCCTCAGTTGTTCCTTCTGTATCGTCCGCATTTTCATTGCTTTCGACATCATCAGAGACATCTTCGAAATCGGTATTCTCTATTGGATGTTCATGAATTACCACACCTTCTAAAGCTTCACGCTGTGCTTTTTCTTCAGCGATCTCTTCTTCAGTCTGTGACAGCACCTTGCATACAGAGGCGATTTCGTCATTACGTTTCCCTAAATTGATCAGGCGTACCCCTTGTGTTGCACGTCCGATGACATTCAGATCAGATACCTTCATACGGATTGTGATACCGGATTTATTAATGATCATAATATCGTTTTCCTCCGTAACATTCTTGATGGCAACCAGTTTACCGGTCTTTTCCGTAATGTTGATGGTTTTGACACCTTTACCTCCACGATTCGTAATACGATAATCTTCGATATTAGAACGTTTTCCGTAACCTTGTTCGGACACAACCAGTACAGTTTCTTTTTCTTTGTCCTTAATGCAAACCATTCCTACAACTTCGTCGTTAGAATCGTCATCAAGTGTCATACCTCTTACACCGGATGCAGTACGCCCCATAACGCGCACTGCATTTTCATGGAAACGGATAGCACGTCCGTTACGGTTTGCAATCAGAACCTCATTATTACCATTTGTCATACAAACTTCGATCAGACCGTCGTCTTCACGTAATGTAATGGCATTTACACCATTCTGGCGAGGACGGGAATATGCTTCCAATAGAGTCTTCTTGATCACACCTTTCTTTGTACAGAACAACAGATAGTGCGAATTAATAAACTCGGTGTCTGTCGTCAGCTTCTTTACTCGAATGAAAGCGTTGACCTTGTCATCCGGTTCGATGTTCAACAAGTTCTGGATCGCTCTACCCTTTGAGTTCTTCGCTCCTTCCGGAATTTCGAACACTTTCAACCAATAACATTTTCCTTTTGCCGTAAAGATCAGCAAGGTAGCATGCATGGAAGCCGGATAGATATATTCTACAAAATCTTCGTCACGCGTTTCAGAACCTTTGGCCCCTACTCCGCCGCGTCCCTGAGCACGGAATTCACTGAGCGGCGTACGCTTGATGTATCCCATGTGGGAGATGGTAATGATCATCTCATCATCTGCATAGAAGTCTTCAGGATTGAGTTCTTCGGAGGCATAAACGATATCTGTTTTACGTTCATCTCCGTACTTGTCCTTGATTTCCTGCAACTCGTCTTTGATGACTTTCATACAAAGATCGTCATTTTCTAGAATTTCCTTCAAATATGCGATTAATTTTTCGATTTCTTCATACTCTGCACGAAGTTTATCCTGTTCCAGGCCAGTTAACTGGCGAAGTCTCATTTCTACAATGGCACGAGACTGTATATCCGACAGGGAGAAACGTTCCATCAAACGTTCGATAGCTTCAGCAGGGCTTTTAGAAGATTTGATGATTGCAATGACTTCATCAATATTATCGGAAGCAATAATCAGACCTTCTAAGATATGGGCACGTTCTTCGGCTTTCTTCAAATCGTATTTCGTACGGCGAATCACAACTTCATGTCTATGGTCGACAAACGCTTTGATCAAATCTTTCAGATTGAGCAGTTTGGGACGCCCATTCACCAATGCGATATTATTGACGCTGAAGGAAGACTGCAATGCCGTCATCTTATATAGCTTGTTGAGCACAACACTCGAATTTGCATCCCTTTTTACATCCACGACGATTCTCATGCCTTGGCGGTCCGACTCGTCATTTACATTCGATATGCCGTCTATGCGCTTTTCATTCACTAAATCGGCAATATACTTGATCAGTTCGGCTTTATTTACACCATAAGGGATTTCCGAAATGATAATCTTCTCATGATTATTTTCCGTCTCGATTTCTGCTTTACCGCGCAAAACAATACGTCCCTTACCTGTTTCAAAGGCGTCTTTTACACCAGCATATCCGTAGATAGTCGCACCTGTCGGGAAATCAGGAGCTTTGATATATTGCATCAAATCAGCTACTTCCATTTCTCCACGAGTATCAATGTAAGCCATACAGCCGTCCAGCACCTCGCTAAGGTTATGTGTTGGCATATTTGTCGCCATACCAACGGCGATACCAGATGCTCCATTTACCAGCAAATTCGGAATACGAGTCGGCAATACGGTCGGTTCTTTCAGCGTATCGTCGAAATTCAGCTGGAAATCAACCGTATCTTTGTCGATATCGCGAAGCATTTCTTCGGCAAGTTTACTTAATCTTGCTTCTGTATAACGCATGGCAGCAGGACTGTCACCGTCCACCGAACCAAAGTTTCCTTGTCCATCCACCAACGTATAGCGCATAGACCATGTCTGTGCCATACGAACCATTGCGAAATAAACAGACGCGTCACCATGTGGATGGTATTTACCTAAAACTTCACCAACAATTCTCGCAGATTTTTTATAAGGTTTGTCGGATGTATTACCCAATTCATTCATTCCAAACAAAATACGACGATGAACCGGTTTAAAACCATCCCTAACATCCGGAAGGGCACGTGAAACAATGACAGACATTGAATAGTCAATGTATGCCGATTTCATTTCCTCCTCGATGTTAATCTTAATAATTCTGTCTTGATCAACCATTTAGTCTTATATTAATTACACTCAATATCTCACCTTTCAAAAAGTGCACTAAGGTAAGGCTTTTCCGTGTATCACGAAAGCTTTTGACTCGAAATTTTAGAATTTACTTGTCAGAAGGCATCCGGTTTCAAACCATCAAAATGAAACTGCCACCCTATGAAAATGGGATTAAGAGTACATGTATTTGGAATTACACTTACGGGTAATATTTTTTAATGTTTCTTTATAACAAGATAAAGCTGTTTTTTGTAATATATGACAAGCCTGCCTTCAATACTTTATTTTCTTTTAAGGAATAATGGCATGGATTTTGTTAGATATATGACGAGAGTTTATTACATTTGCACTATCATAGTACATTATTATAATATGAAAAATAACTATTCAAAGAGATTAATGGACGTTATTGAATATAGCCGTGAAGAAGCAGCTAGGCTTCAGAACAGTTATATTGGACCGGAACACTTAATGCTTGGAATTATCCGCGACGGCGAAGGGAAAGCCGTGCAGGCCCTGCGCGAACTAAATGTCGACGAATGGGATATCAAAAGAAAGATCGAACAGGAAATTAAAAATACAATCGATGCCGAAGATGCTGTCCAGCATGATATCGCTATTAGTAAAACAACCGAGCGCGTACTGCGTATGAGTATGCTTGAATCGCGCTTGTTCAAGAAAAAAGAAACCGGAACGGAACATTTGCTTCTGGCCATTTTGAAAGAAGAGTTTAATGTTGCGGCAAAGGTGCTGAACGAAGCGGGCATAACGTATCGCAGTATATATAATTACCTGATAAGCGGCACAGGTTTGAAGCACATGGATGATTTTATTGGAAAAGAAGATGCCGAACATTTTGAAGGAATCAGTGATGGCTACACCGATGATGATGAAGACGATGACGATGATTACTCTTCCCGCCGGGAGTCTCCCCGCTCCTCTTCCGGAGCCGGCTCTGCACAACCAAAATCACCAAACGACACGCCTGTATTGGACAACTTCGGTACAGATATGACGCGTGCGGCCGCTGAAAATCGTCTCGATCCGATTGTCGGACGTGAGAAGGAGATCGAACGCTTAGCTCAGATATTGAGCCGTCGCAAAAAGAACAATCCTGTCTTGATCGGTGAGCCAGGTGTCGGCAAATCGGCAATTGTGGAAGGTTTGGCACTGCGTATCATCCAGCGCAAAGTTTCCCGCGTTTTGTTCGACAAACGTGTGATCAGCTTGGATATGGCATCTATCGTGGCTGGAACCAAATATCGCGGTCAGTTTGAAGAACGCATTAAAGCTATTTTAAACGAACTGTCGAAGAACCCGAATATCATCCTGTTCATCGATGAGATCCATACGATCGTCGGTGCAGGTTCAGCTTCAGGTTCAATGGATGCCGCCAATATGCTGAAGCCGGCTCTGGCCCGTGGTGAGATACAATGTATCGGTGCTACGACATTAGATGAATATCGTAAAAATATCGAGAAAGATGGAGCTTTGGAACGTCGTTTCCAAAAAGTGATCGTCGATCCGACAACAGCGGAAGAAACTTTGCAGATCCTGCAAAATATCAAGGCCCGCTACGAAGAACATCACAATGTGATCTATACGCCCGAAGCCCTGCAAGCTTGTGTAAAACTGACAGAACGTTATATCAGTGACCGCAACTTCCCGGACAAAGCAATTGATGCGTTGGATGAAGCCGGTTCTCGCGTACATATATCTAACATAACGGTTCCGAAAAGCATTGAAGAACTGGAAGCCAAGATCGAGGCAACCAAAACAGAGAAGCTTGCTGCCGTTAAGTCACAAAACTTTGAATTGGCTGCCAGCTTCCGTGACAAGGAACGTCAGTACCTCTTACAGTTGGAAGCAGCCAAAGCCAAATGGGAGCAAGAATTGCAGGAGCATCGCGAAACGGTGGATGAAGATAAGGTGGCTGAAGTTGTAGCCATGATGTCAGGTGTCCCTGTCCAACGTATCGCAAAAGCTGAAAACCTGAAATTACTCGAAATGGCGGAGAACCTAAAGAAGAAAGTAGTCGGCCAAGATGATGCCGTTCAGAAGATCGTAAAAGCAATTCAGCGCAACCGCGTTGGCTTAAAGGATCCGAACAAGCCGATCGGAACATTCATGTTCTTAGGGCCGACAGGTGTCGGTAAGACTCATCTGGCCAAAAAGTTGGCGGAATATCTGTTTGACTCGGCCGACGCTTTGGTCCGTATCGATATGAGCGAGTATCTCGAAAAGTTTGCGGTGTCCCGCCTGATCGGTGCGCCTCCGGGATATGTAGGTTATGAAGAGGGCGGTCAGTTGACCGAGAAGGTCCGCCGTAAGCCCTACTCTGTTGTCTTGTTGGATGAGATCGAGAAAGCGCATCCGGACGTGTTCAACCTGCTGCTGCAAGTCCTGGACGAAGGTCGTCTGACTGACAGTCTTGGCAGACGGATCGACTTTAAGAATACAATTCTGATCATGACGTCTAATATCGGTACACGCCAGTTGAAAGACTTCGGCCGTGGTGTCGGTTTCAGTTCGCAGGCTGCTGGCGAGCCAGATAAGGACTTCTCCCGCAGCGTTATCCAGAAAGCACTGAACAAGGCATTCGCTCCGGAGTTTTTGAACCGTGTGGACGACATCATTATGTTCGATCAATTGGATAAGGAAGCGATCCATAAGATCATTGATATCGAATTGCAAGGTCTTTACAAACGCGTGGCTGGTCTTGGTTATTCTCTGGAACTGACAGACGCCGCCAAAGATTTTGTTGCCACCAAAGGTTATGACATTCAGTTCGGTGCACGTCCGCTGAAGCGTGCCATCCAGAAATATCTGGAAGACGAAATGGCAGAAATGATTATCCGAGCGTCTGTCGGAGAAGGTGATACGATTATTGTCGACTTCGACAAGGACAAACAGGAGATTGTTACGAATGTAAAGAAAAGCGAGTCTGCTGCCGAAGCTTGATTTTCAAAAATGTGATAGGAGTGCCGCTGTGGTTTTTGCCACAACGGCATTTTTTATGTGATTTGCCATAAATCGAGACTTTTTTCTTAAGTTTGCCTAAACTTTTTATGCTATGACATTCTTCAGAAGCCTTTGCTTGCTATTTATTTTATGCTGTTGCAATAGTAAACCGAAAACAGATGCGGGAATGATACGTGTATCAGTTCTGCGTGGTCCTTCCGCCATTGCCTTTGCACACTGGATGAAAGAAACGCCCGTTATCGACGGCAAGCCGCTTTCCGTTCGGATAATCGATTCTCCTGACTTGATGCAAGCTACTCTGATAAAAGGTGAAGCTGATATAGCTGTTTTGCCGATGATCAGTGCTGTCAACCTGTATAATAAAGGCATTCGATATCATCTGGCAGGTTGTCCGATATGGGGTACCCTCTATTTGGTAGGTAGAAGCGACAAAGGTATATCCGGTGAGAACAAATCGGTTTTACATATTTTCGGAGCAGGAACGACACCTGACATTCTTACCCGTTATTATCTCCAGCAACATAAACTTAATTACACATTGAATTATTCATTCACTACCGCACATGAAATCATGCAGGGATTGTTGGCCGGGAAAGTCGATTATGCCGTTTTAGGAGAACCGTTCTTGAGTATTGCGTTGCGGAAAGACAGCACGTTGCAAATATTGGCAGACCTAAACAAGCCTGATTCAGCCTCTTTAGGATTTGCCCAGACAGCCATACTCTATGTGCCTACCTTGAAAAAAAGTAAAGAAACGATAGACAGTCTTTTAAATGCTTCTTGCCGTTTTGCCGTAGAGCAGCCGGAACAGGCTATTTGTATATTGGAAAAGGAAAACATTTTTACATTTGGCATGTTGACGCCCGAAAGTATCGAACGTTGTAAGATTGACTATAAAACAGTCTCCGAAGCCCAAGAAAATATACTTCACTTCCTGCAACTGATTGAGCAATATGAACCTAAAGCATTGGGAGGCAAAATGCCCGATGAGCAATTCTATAAATAATCCGGAAAATGAAGAAAAGCATCTTTACGATCCTGTCGATTACAATCCTCATATTGGCCTGGCAACTATTGACCATGCTGGTCCGTTTGCCGGAATTGGTTCCGTCCATACCTCACCTATTTAGCACGCTCGTTGCACTTTTCGCATCCGGTTCGTTCTATCAATCAGTCATGGCGACAGTGTTGCGTGGAACCATCGGGATGTCTATATCGTTAATGGCGGCTATGGGAGTTTCTCTCTTGTTCTACAAATGCGAGTGGATTTATGAACTATTTCGTCCGTTACTGGCCATCATGCGTTCCATTCCGGTCATTTCATTTATACTCTTGGCTTTGATTTTCCTGAATGCGGAAAGTATTCCTTTGATAATCGCTTTTCTGACCATGTTCCCACTCCTTACGGAAAACCTGACGAAAGGAATACGAGGACAGAGGAAAGAGTTTTCGATAATGGCTCGTCAATTTAGGATCGGACGCTGGAACAAGCTGGCACAGGTGGTCTATCCGCAACTGAAGCCATTCTTATACAGCGGTCTTGCATCTGCTTCGGGCTTTGGTTGGCGTGCTATCATTATGGGAGAGGTACTGGCGCAATGTTCGCCCGGTATAGGCGGGGAAATGAAACAGGCACAAGTTTTTATAGCCGTTCCCGAATTGATCGCATGGACGATTATAGCAATTTTGATCAGTTATCTTTTTGATAGAGGAATCAGCTGGTTGGCGAAGCAACGATTCCCTATACATTACAACAAGCATTGCAGTAAACAACCTGTGCCAAAAGGAAATTGCGATATACGGATTCGTGATATTTCATATCGGTATGGTTCGGATACGGTCCTGTCCCACTTCAGCTATACTTTCGAAAAAGGATTCATATATGGCATAACAGCTCCGTCGGGAACCGGCAAAACGACCTTGTTGAACCTGATAGGAAACATTTTAAAACCCGCACAAGGGGAAATCGAAACAGATTTTAAAACCGGAATAGCTTATGTATTCCAGGAACCCGAATTACTCAGCCAGTTGACAATTGCCGAAAATATCGCCTTACCCTTGGCTGCCTATCTGAAAAAAGAAATTGCTTTCGAACAGGCGATTTCAATATTGCAAAAGATGGAGTTGGACGGCTTTGAGAACCGTTTTCCGAATGAACTGAGTTTCGGGCAGCAACAACGAGCAGCGATAGCACGTGCCTTGACTTACCCTTCTCCACTCCTGCTCATGGACGAGCCTTTTAAAGGTTTAGACGAGGCTTTAAGCCGCCGTATTATCAAGCGTATCCGTGAACGGCAAACAGAGAATGGGCAGACGATTCTCTTCACTTCCCATAATCCCGGAGAACTGCGTTTGTTTGCAGATAAGACAGTTCGTTTGGATCAAACCAGCCATTAAGAGACTTTTACCGGTGAGCAAGGGATAGTAAACCAAAAAGTAGACCCTTTGCCTTCCTTCGATTCCACACCTATTTCCCCTTTCAAGATAGAAATGATTGTCTTGCAGATGGAAAGTCCGAGACCTGTTCCCTGTTTGAACATATCCAACTTGACAAAGCGGTCGAATTTAGGTTGACAAAATTCTTGAATTTAAACGTGAATTGCAAATGTTTAGATAAAGAACTCGCCGACTGGAGCAAAATAAATACCAAACAATTATCTTTGCGATTCAAATATAAAGAAACAACCCATATGGTAACATCATTTCATGCGCTGATTTCCCGTATCCTGAACATTCCTGTCGGACAAGTGGAACGAACCATCGGTCTATTGGGAGAAGGAGCGACAATCCCCTTCATCAGCCGGTACCGCAAAGAGGTGACCGGAGGACTGGATGAAGTTCAGATCGGCAATATCAAAGATCAGTTGGACAAGTTGACCGAACTGAAGAAGAGAAAAGAAAGTATCTTATCCTCCATAGAAGAACAAGGCAAACTGACTCCCGAACTGAAAAAGAGGATCGAGGATTCGTGGGATAGTACCGAAATAGAAGACCTTTATCTGCCTTACAAGCCCAAACGGATCACCAAAGCGGAAATTGCCCGTAAGAAAGGACTCGAACCTCTTGCCAGAATCGTGATGATGCAAAACGAAAGAGACTTGCCAGCCCGCGTGGCAGCCTTTATCAAAGGGGAAGTGAAGAACGCTGAAGAAGCGTTGCAAGGGGCACGCGACATCATCGCTGAATGGGTGAATGAGAACGAAGAGGCCCGCAATGTCGTCCGGAATTCTTTCTCACACACGGCAGTCATCACGTCCAAAGTCATCAAAGGAAAAGAGGAAGAGGGCGCTAAATACCTCGATTATTTCGAATTCAGTGAAACTCTGAACCGTATAAGTTCACATCGTCTGTTGGCCCTGCGCCGAGGTGAAACGGAAGGTATCCTGCGTGTAAGCATTTCTCCCGACACGACGGGCTGCCTGGACCGGTTGAAACGCCGTTTCGTGAAGGGACGGGGCGAAACATCCGACCAAGTATCGATAGCTGTAGACGATTCTTTCAAGCGCCTGCTGAAACCTTCCATCGAAACCGAATTTGCTAATTTGAGCAAGGCAAAAGCCGACGAAGAAGCGATCCGTGTATTTACCGAAAACCTGCGCCAGTTGTTGTTGGCTCCGCCATTGGGACAAAAACGTGTGTTGGGTGTCGATCCCGGTTATCGTACTGGTTGTAAACTGGTTTGCCTCGATGCGCAGGGGGCATTGTTACATAATGAAGCGATCTATCCTCACCCGCCCCAGAACGAAAAAAGCAAAGCGGCAGCCAAAATAGCACAATTGGTCGCCACATACGCCATCGACGCCATCGCTATCGGGAACGGGACAGCAAGCCGCGAGACGGAACAGTTCATTACCAATATCCGCTATGATCGCAAAGTACAAGTGTTCGTGGTCAGTGAGAACGGAGCATCCATCTATTCCGCATCCAAGATAGCCCGCGACGAGTTTCCCGAATATGACGTGACGGTCCGTGGCGCCGTCAGTATCGGCCGTCGCTTGATGGACCCGCTTGCCGAGTTGGTCAAGATTGATCCGAAAAGCATCGGTGTCGGGCAATACCAGCATGATGTCGAGCAGGGTGCCCTGAAAAAGAGCCTCGACCAGACGGTGGAAAGCTGTGTAAACTTAGTCGGCGTGAATGTCAATACGGCAAGCAAGCACCTATTGACCTATATTTCCGGATTGGGCCCGACGTTAGCACAGAACATCGTCGACTACCGAACCGAACACGGACCTTTCCAGTCTCGTCGCGAACTCCTGAAAGTACCCCGCATGGGAGAAAAGGCTTTTGAACAAAGTGCTGGTTTCCTTCGTATCCAAGATGGTAAGAACCCATTGGACAACTCGGCCGTCCATCCGGAAAGTTATCCGATCGTCGAACTGATGGCAAAGGACTTGAAATGTACTGTCATCGAACTGATCAGCAATAAAGAACTGAAGAAAAAGCTCGACTTGAAAAAATACGTCACGGACAAAGTCGGAATGCCGACTTTGTTGGATATTATGGAAGAACTGGATAAGCCGGGACGCGATCCTCGCCAGACCATCCAAGTATTTTCTTTCGATCCAACGGTGAAGACGATCGAAGACCTGAAAGAAGGGCAAGTGCTGCCGGGTATCGTCACCAATATAACGAATTTCGGCTGTTTTGTCGATGTCGGCATCAAGGAGAATGGGCTGGTTCATATTTCCGAATTGGCAGACCGTTTTATCAGTGATCCGACACAAGTCGTCTCGATCCATCAACATGTGAAAGTAAAAGTGTTAAGCGTCGACCTCGTTCGCAAACGGGTTCAGCTTTCTATGAAAGGAATAGAAGAAACAGTTTCTTAATAGCGATGAAAATTAACAAAACAAACGTAGCACGCCTGCTGGACAAAGCCAAAGTGGCTTACCAGTTGGTTCCTTATGAAGTAGATGAAAACGATCTGAGCGCGACACACGTTGCCGACCAGTTAGGCGAGAATGTCGCGCAGGTATTCAAGACGCTTGTCCTCCACGGCGACAAAAGCGGCTACTTCGTCTGTGTCATTCCCGGCGCCGACGAGGTCGATCTGAAAAAGGCCGCTAAAGTCTCCGGCAACAAAAGTTGTGAAATGATCCCGGTTAAAGAGCTCCTCCCCCTCACCGGCTACATCCGTGGCGGCTGCTCCCCCATCGGCATGAAAAAGCATTTCCCGACCTACATCCACCACACCGCCGGACAATTCGATCACATTTATGTCAGTGCCGGACAACGGGGCTTGCAAATACGGATCGCTCCGGGAGATTTGATTCGGGAGGCACGAGCGGAGGTGGCGGATGTCATACGTGAAATATGAATCAATACTGTATATCGAAACGCTTCTACGTTATTTTCAATACGTCCACAAAGATCGTGTTTTTGAATGATTAAGCAAAGAAAACTCGAACCCCCGTCACACCCCTGCAAACCCATTTCAAGAAATCCTGAAGCCGTTTTTCACCGTGCAGGGCGGTCTCAAGAAATCTTGAAATGGGTTTGCACCTTTGAAAAGCCGTTTTGAGAAATCTTGAAACGACTTTTCTCCATTCAAAAACGGCTTTAAGATTTCTTGAAGATATTTTTCACCGTTGGAACGACATTTCAAGGTTTCTTGAAGACTTTTCCGGACAATAAAAGCAGAAAGCAATGCTAAATCAATAATTATTGTCTACCTTGCAGGACAATTTAAACATTTAATTACGAATGCCTATGGGAACATACACGAAAATCAAAGTAATCATGCTTTACACACTCAATAACGCCGAGTACCTGGCCTATATGAACTCCGTACTCGCTTTGCTCCCTCCCCCATCGGGCGGCGAGGAAGACCGTCCGGATGAACTCTCTTTGGACGAAGAAGTGCAAGCATCAGGAGCTCCGGACATCGGCCTGTCAAAAGAGTTTGTCAATGCAATGGAAAAGGACGTGCTTGCCCTGGCAGACGTTGTGGATGAAAGCCATATCTCGCAGGAAACGGAAAAAGCCGAATTACACGAAAAGAATCGGGATAATTTAGTTGTTTACATCACGACACGTATCTCCCGTGCCGGGACATTGCCACTTGAGGCTGAAAGAGATGCAGGAAAATATTTATACAAGGTCATCAAGCCTTATATCGGCATCGCCCGTCTCCCGGTAGCACAGGAAAGTGCCAAGATACAAGGGCTTTTGATCGATTTGAGAAAGGACGAAAACATCTCCTATGTGGAGACGCTCGGACTGGCGGCTTATTTGGACGAACTCGAAAAGGAGAACAACGCCTATATCAGCCTGACGAGCCAACGGACACAGAACCGGGCAGCCAACAAGAAGGAAAGCGGTGCGGTTCTGCGCGAGCGGATCGACGGATATTATGAAGATCTGGTCATGCTGGCACAATCCTACAGCGTTGCCGTACCTTCGGAGGCGGCAACGGCATTTGTCAACAACCTGAACCAACTGATCACCGAAACAACCACCGCCAACAACCAGCGAAAGAAAAGATCAGGGTCAAACGGCAACGGGGCTGACGATTCCGAACGTCCCGGAGAACTGTCTGTTTAAACAAAAAAAGAGCCGAGACTGGTAATTTTTACCGATCTCGGCTCTTTTCTTCTTTCTTTAATTTTATACACCTAAGACGATATCAGCATCGATATTCAATTTTCGGCTGATCTCACGAGCAACTTTCAAAGTCGGCTCGCATTTCTTATTTAATCTTTAGAACTTCCGGAACGTATATGTTTTCCCCTCGCGGCTTAAGATCAGTTGCTTGGATTCCAGTTTATCGATTGTATAGGTTTGTTTGGAAGAATCCCAATCGGTATAGGGCAGGAATTTACTGATCGGCCCCGGATTGTTCTCCAATTCCAGCAGCAATGTTTTTTCACCTTCCAACGTGTTGTAGCCATATTGATGGCGGAAAGAGTCGATTTCCGTAACGTACACCTGGTACATAAACAAAGAATGTTCAAAATTAAAATAAACCGTATCGACATTCTGCACGTTACCGCTTGCTTCTACCTTCTGTAATTGCCATTTACCGAACAACTTGGATTCCGTGTCCTTGCTGCACGAGACGAACAGGATCACACAAAATGCTATCAATATATTTCTAACCATACTCTTTTTTCTGCTTAAATCGGACATCAAAGGAAAGGAAATAATTTCAATTTTGTATATTTGTCACCACTTTATTATGTGTTTTTAATTTTACAGACATTCTATGAGACAAATGAAACAATTTGTAATACTGCTTTCAGCTGTATTAGCTTTTTCTTCCTGCGTACACAAAGTGCAGAAGGAACAACAGGAAAAGAGTATCGTGCATACCAATCCCCTTCCCGTAAAGTTTGGTGATCCTTATGTACTGCTGGCTTCGGACGGCATATACTACATGTATGGAACAGGCGGAGGTGCTGTCGACGGCTTCAGTGTGTATTCCTCTCCCGACTTGGCCAACTGGAAAGCCGAAGGACAGGTATTTCGGGGCAACATTCCGGGATCATGGGGAGTCGCCAACTTCTGGGCGCCGGAGGTGTATGAACGGGGTGGCAAGTTCTATATGCTGTACAGTGCCGACTGGAAAGAAAATCCGACTAACGAATTGGAAAATTTCCGTATCGGAGTGGCCGTTGCAGATAAACCGACAGGACCTTTCAAGGAATTATCCGACAAACCTTTGTTCGATCCGGGCTATCCGGTTATCGACGGGAACCTGATCGACGACGAGGATGGACGGACCTACCTGTATTTTTCCCGTTGTTGCTACAAACATCCGGTGGAAAGCGAAATTGCCGAAAAGGCTAAAAAAGAAGGGAAGTTCGACGAGATAGAGGAAAGCTGGATATATGGCATCGAGGTAAAGCCGGATTTGACAGAAGTGATCGGTGAACCGGTCCTGCTGCTCCGTCCGCCAGTAAAACTGGACGACACGCAATCCGAATGGGAAAGCCGCTCCGTTACTTCCGGTGAGATCAACCGCCGTTGGACGGAAGGTCCTTATACGATGAAACAAGGTGATACCTACTATATGATGTATTCGGCCAACTATTATAAAGGAAAGAATTATGCTGTCGGCTATGCAACAGCAAAAAGTCCGCTCGGCCCGTTTGTCAAATCGAACGACAACCCGGTACTTCAAAAGAATGTGGAGCAGGGAGGCATCGTTACCGGTACGGGGCATAACAGCGTGACCTGGTCGAAAGACGGCAAGCAGATGTATTGTGTTTATCACGGTTACACTCAGAAAACAGGAAGCGAGCGAGTTGTCTTTATCGACAAAATGGGAATCGATGAGAACGGCAAGCTCTATGTGGACGGACCGAACGCGGAGTAAATTAAGAATTAAGAATTAAAAATTAAGAATTAAAAAATTACGGTCGATGATATTTTTTAATTCTTAATTTTTAATTCTTAATTTACAAAGCCCCCTTTGTACTCGGCAGTTCATACCTGTAGATGTCGCGGCGGATAGCCATCTTGATGGAGCGGGCCAAAGCCTTGAAGATTCCTTCGATCTTATGATGCTCGTTTGTGCCTTCCGCTTTAATGTTCAGGTTCATGCGGGCGGCATCGCTCAGGCTTTTAAAGAAATGCAAGAACATTTCGGTCGGCATATCCCCTACTTTCTCACGGTGAAAGGCTGCATCCCAGACTAACCAGGGACGTCCGCCGAAATCAAGCGCCACACTGCACAGACAATCGTCCATCGGCAGACAGTAACCGTAGCGTTCGATCCCCCTCTTATCGCCTAAAGCCTTTAACAAAGCTTCTCCAAGCGCAATAGCCGTATCCTCTATCGTATGATGTTCGTCTACTTCCAGATCCCCTTTCACCCGTACCGTCAAATCGATACCCGAATGTTTTCCGATCTGGTCGAGCATATGGTCGAAGAAGCCGAGACCGGTGGAAATCTCCGTCCGCCCATGTCCGTCCAGGTTCACTTCCACAAAAATATCCGTCTCCTTTGTCGTACGTCGGATAGTGGCCCGGCGTTCTCCGGCAAAAAGATATTCCGTGATCTGGTCCCAATCGTCTGTAATCAGGACGGGAGAAATAGCCGTATTCTCCGTGAGCAACTGTCGCGCCTCGACGTCATCCGGACGAAGCCATATCCCTTTTGCTCCTAAATTGGCTGCCAGCTGCATATCCGTCAGCCGGTCACCTATTACATAACTGTTTGCCAGGTCATATTCGCCGGACAGATAGCGGCCTAACATACCTGTACGGGGTTTCCGGTTCGGAGAGTTTTCTTCCGGAAAAGAACGGTCGATCAGGATATCGTCGAAACGGATCCCCTCGCCTTCCAAGGTCTTCAACATCTTGTCGTGTGCCGGCCAGAAAGTGTCTTCCGGAAAGGAATCCGTACCCAAACCGTCCTGGTTCGTCACCATCACAAACTCGAAATCCAACTGTTTACGGATAAAGTACAGGTTACGGAACACCTTCGGATAAAACACTAACTTCTCCAGGCTGTCCAACTGATAGTCCACCGGCGGCTCTATCACAAGCGTTCCGTCCCGGTCTATAAATAAGGCTCTTTTCATTTCATAAATCTTTACATTTTTTTAAGCGCTTCGAGCAAAGCATCGTTTTCATCCGACTTGCCGACCGTGATGCGAAGGCAGCCGTTACACATGGTCACATTTGTCCGGTTACGGACGATAATACCCTGTCTGACCAGATTTTTATAGATCGTATCGGCATTCGTCACTTCGACCAGGATAAAATTTGCATCCGTAGGATAAATCTTGCGCACGCAGTTCAACTCCGGCAATGCAGCTTGCAGACGAATCCGCTCGGAAAGGATCGAACGAAGCTGTTTTTCCATCTGTTCCTTGTTTTCAAGCATATACAAGGCGCGTTCCTGAGTCAGCAGATTTACATTGTACGGATATTTGATCTTATTGAGGATCGCAATGATTTCGGGAGAAGCAAAAGCCATTCCCAACCGGATTCCGGCAGCCCCCCACGCTTTGGACATGGTTTGCAGGACGATCAGATTCGGGAATTTATCCAACTCGCCTAAGAAAGAAGGCTCGATGGAGAAATCGACATAAGCCTCGTCAATCACAACGATCCCCTGGAAAGTATTCAATACTTTGTAAAGGCGGTCACGGCTCAGATTATTTCCCGTCGGGTTGTTGGGAGAACACAGGAATATCACCTTCACCCAGTCGTTTGCCGCTTCCAGAAGGCTGTCGGTATCCAGGTCGAACTTTTCGTCCAGCTTGATCTTCCGGAACTCTACGTTATTGACATTGGCCGCGACTTCATACATGCCGTAGGAAGGCGCGATGCTTACGATGCTGTCGATAGACGGTTCGCAAAACGCACGGATAATCAGATCGATCGGTTCGTCACTTCCGTTCCCCAGAAAGATAGACTCGCGTTTCACCCCTTTGATCTCCGCAATCTTCTTCTTCAGTTCCCATTGCAAAGGATCGGGATAGCGGTTGTACGGTCTGTTAAACGGGTTTTCGTTTGCATCCAGGAAAACGGAGGCATTACCTTGAAACTCATCTCTGGCAGACGAATAGGGCTTCATGTTCCAGACATTGGGTCTGACTAAATCTTTTAAGTTTTTCATAATGTGTTCAATCTGATTGTTACTGCATTCTTGTGCGCATCCAGCTGCTCGTTGGCCGCCATTGTCCGGATCGTCCCGCCCAACAGCCGGATGCCGTCGGCCGTGATCTCCTGGAACGTGATCTTCTTGATGAAGCTGTCCAGGTTCACGCCACTGTAGGCTTTTGCATATCCGTTGGTCGGCAACGTATGGTTCGTACCGGAAGCGTAGTCGCCAGCGCTTTCCGGCGTATAGGGTCCCATGAAGACACTGCCTGCATTTTCGACCTGCCCGGCAATATCTGCATAATCGGTCGTCTGGATAATCAGATGCTCCGGAGCGTACAGGTTGGTGAAGTCGATCACTTCCTGTTTATCCTTCAGCACGATAAGACGGCTGTGGCTCAACGATTTTTCCGTGATCTCCTTACGGGGCAGCCGGTCCAGCTGTTCCCGGATCGCTTGCATGACCGGTTCGACGATGCTTTCGGATGCCGTCACCAGCATGGCCTGGCTGTCCACTCCATGTTCCGCCTGGGAAAGGAAATCTGCGGCGATAAAGGCGGGATTGGCCGATTCGTCTGCAATCACTTCCACTTCGGAAGGACCGGCAGGCATGTCGATGGCCACCTCTTTCAGGCTGACCAACTGTTTGGCCGCCGTCACATACTGGTTACCGGGACCGAATATCTTATAGACCTTCGGAACCGATTCCGTTCCGTAGGCCATCGCCGCTATGGCCTGGATACCTCCTGCCTTGAATATCTTGCTGACGCCTGCCGTTTCCGCGGCAAACAGGATGGCGGGGTGTACCTTTCCATCCCTGCCCGGAGGCGTACAAAGCACGATTTCCTTACAGCCGGCAATACGTGCCGGGACAGCCAACATCAGGACGGTAGAGAAAAGAGGAGCCGTTCCACCGGGAATGTATAAACCGACTTTTTCTATCGCTACCGCTTTCTGCCAACAGGTGACACCGGGTGTCGTCTCCACCTTCTTTCCCATAAAACGCTGTGAGGCGTGAAATATCTCTATATTATTCTTTGCCTGACGGATAGCTTGCTTCAGCTCTTCAGGTACGAGCTCCTTCGCTTCCGCTAATTCCTGTTCTGAAACCTGCAACCTTTTGAAGGTAGCGGGATCTATCTTGTCGAACTTCTCCTCATACCGGATAACGGCGGCATCTCCTCCCTTCCGGACTTCATCCAGCACCGTACGGACCGTATCGAACAATGCCGTGACATCCAGTGCCGGACGCTGGGCCAATGAGGCCCATTCTTCTCTTGATGGATATTTGATTACTTCCACTTTATAAATTAAAAATTAAGAATTAAGAATTAAAAAATTAAGAGGTAAGAATTACTTCTTAATTTACAAAATCATTTTCTCGATCGGTAGCACCAATATGCCTTCCGCTCCCAACGATTTCAGTTTACCGATGATTTCCCAGAAATGCTTCTCTGCTATAACAGATTGGACAGACACCCAGTTCCCGTCGGCAAGCGGCGTAATAGTCGGGCTCTTCATACCTGGCAGCACTTCTATGATCTCGTGCATCTTGTCTTTCGGAGCGTTCAGCAATACATATTTCTTGCCTTCCGCTACCAGGATCGCTTCGAAACGGAACAACAGTTCGTCCAGGATAGCCTGTTTTTCATCCGACAAATTATTATTGGCAATCAACAGGGCCTCGCTCTGCATGATGACTTCCACCTCTTTGAGCTGATTACTCACCAGTGTGCTGCCGGAGCTGACAATGTCGAAAATCGCATCCGCAAGACCGATACCCGGCGCAATTTCCACAGACCCACTGATTACATGGAGGTCTGCTTTCACCCCCTTTTCTGTCAGATAAGCCTTCAGTATTTCCGGATAGGAAGTTGCGATCGTCTTTCCGGAGAACCATTCTACCCCTTGGTAATCTTCATCTTTCGGGATGGCGAGTGAAAGACGGCATTTACTGAATCCCAAACGTTTGATCAGCTTGGCCTCCTGCCCTTTTTCTACATATTCGTTTTCGCCAACGATACCTATGTCGGCAACTCCATTGGCTACAGATTGTGGAATATCGTCATCGCGCAAGAATAAGACTTCTACCGGAAAACCTTTTGCCGACAACAGCAAAATACGTTTTCCCCTGTTTAGTTTAATACCGGCTTCTTCTAAGAGAAGCATTGTTTCATCGTAAAGACGACCTTTTGATTGAACAGCGATTCGTAACATGTTTATTTTGTTTATATATATTTTTTCCAAAAATAAAATAAGGCCCACCGTAAACGGCAAGCCTTATTCATTTATATCATATGTTCCTACATACCACACAGCCCACCGAACTATTGCCCGTTGTAATGATGATGATGGTGGAGATGCAGAACTGTACTTTTCATTTGTTATTATTTTTACGTTGCAAAATTACAATAATAATTGAATTAGCAAATAAAACTTACAAAAGATTAGCTAATCGGGGTGATTTTTTATTATGAGGCCAATTTTAACCCGATAATTCCGGTTATCTGTACAAATGATCCGCCTGCTGACGAACTTTATTTGAGAGCAGGACCGGATAGTCCGGGTGGGCGGCAAAGAAATCGTCCACTTCCTTCCGGGCTGCCGAAGAAGTATGTCCGCTCAGTAAAGCCCGTACCCAATCACGCGGGAAAAAGATATCCCCCGTACGCTGTACCTCCTGCAAGGCTTCCAGTGCCGGACGGATATAACCGACCGCTTCTTGTTGGCGCAACTGGCAGTTCAGGTTCGACAAGGCAGCCGAAGCCCACGGTTCGACACGGCGGTTCCCGGCAACGAGCAGAGAGGCAAACACACTGTCACGTACTTCCTTTTGGGGAGAAACAGATGGCGAGATGAACGCATATTGCCGTTTACGGTCCGGGTTAGTGATTCGAGCTTGCTGGGTGGCTACAATTTCATCGGCTTTGTCAGGCATTTGGATAGCCAGATCGTACGACAAGCTGATATAATCATTTTCGCTCAACGAACATCCGGCTGGCTCTATCCCGTCTTTCCAAAGTGCGTACAGTCTTCTGACCGCTTCCGGCGAACGAGCTATAAAGCGATACTGGCGGAACGCCTGCAAACGTCGTTGAGGTTGCTCTGCCGTCGTCACGATTCGCCAGAGTACCTGTTCCAGTTTCTCCGGGTCAGAGGGGTATAGACGCTGACAATTACCGATATATCCGAGTGCTGCCGAGAACAACAAAAAATTGGTTTCTCCCGGCAGATAATCCAACATGGCTTCCATATAAAGTTCCGCAGGAATCCTCCGGTTCAACAGGTTTTCATACAGGGTAATCAACAAGGAACCTCTCAACACTTCGTCCTTACAGAAAGGCAGGTAGGACAAACAAGCATTCGCGTTGTTTTCAAACAGACAGAAAAAGCCGTACCCTTTTCCGTCGGCATTGGGGATGACAAAAGTACCTTCGCCTGCCGGTCTTTTCAAATCCTTGAAACAGAACATAGCCTCTTTTTTAAAAGAAACTTGCACATCCTCTGTTTTCCCATCGGGATAAACAACCAAGAAAGACAAGTCCTGTTCCCAATGAAGACCACGCCTTAGCGGATCTTTCTGTGCAACCAACAATGTTTTACCTTCGGTTATGACTCCACTAATCTCCGGCATCCCCTTTTCATTTACCCAGACACGACTCCAAGCAGAGAGGTCGTCGTCTGTATATTTGTCCAGAATACCGATCAGTCCTTCCCAGGTAGCATTTCCGTAGGCATACGTTTTCAGGTATTCCTGAATCCCTTTCCTGAAAGACTCTTTCCCCATTTTCTTAATCAGCATTTCCAGGATAACCGGAGACTTGTCATAGATAATATTGCCGTACATCAATCCGGCATCCCGCATATTCTCCAGTTGTTGCTTTACCGGATTGGCACCGGCGGTACGGTCTTCGGAATAGGCTGCCGGGATATAATCGAGCATGAAGTTCAAGGAATGGTTCACCTCCGGAAACAGAGGCTCGATCATCTGGGAGGCATAATAATTGGCAAAGACCTCTTTTGTCCAGACATCATTGAACCATTCCATCGTCACGAAATCCCCGAACCACATATGCGAAGTCTCGTGCGCAATCAGGGAACTGCGTACCAGACGTTCGTTCAATGTCGGATTTTCGTTCAGGAACATCCGGCCGTCCGTATATAAGGTTGCTCCCGTATGTTCCATTCCGCCAAACTGGAATCCCGGTAAAATGATCAGGTCGTATTTGGCGAAGGGGTACGGTATCTGTGTATATTCCTCCTGCCATTCGAGTGCATCGAACACTTCGGATGCGATATCGGAGCACTGTGCTACTTTCTTCGGGTCGGTCTCACGGTGATAGATCGAAATGTTCCGTCCGTCGCGCGAATAAGTTTCCCGTGTCAGCTTACCGGCGACAAAAGAGAAAAGATAGGTGCTGAGCGGTTCTGTTTCCCGGAAATAAACCCGCCTACGACCGATGACGGAAGTCGAATCCACCTGCTTGATCGCCCCATTGGCGACAGCCTGCCAGGAAAACGGAACTTCCAACGACAGGGTGAAAAGCGATTTCATGTCCGGCTGATCGAAACAAGGGAAGAGCGTACGCGCTCGGTCAGGAACCAGCAACGTATAGAGGAATTCGTCCCGGCGGTTAAGCGACTGATCGTTTGCCGTAAATTCGATAGTCACGCGATTCTCTCCGTTTGCCACCTCTCTTGTATCGATCACGATATGCTCGTCCTTAACCGTATAAAGGACTTTCCTGCCATTCAACAAAACCGAGGCTACCTGTTCCGATTCCCCCCGGAAGTCTATGATAACCGGCTGTCTTCCGCGGATGACAAGCGTTATATCCGCTTTGCCTGTGACGGCTTCTTCGCGGGATTCCGGGATGGAAAAAAAGAGGTTGTAACGTACCTCCTTGAAATGTTCTTTCCTGAACTGAGCCAATTCCCGGCTGACTCCCGGTTGCAACAGCGCAGCATCGGGTACAGGACTACCGCAAGCCGTCAATAAACTGATAGCTGCCACTCCTATAAATTGTTTTATATTTCCAGTGTTCATTATGATTTAAATCTTTTCATTCTCTCAAATACTCTGCTATGGACATGAAGTTCCGTTCCAACAGATACATTTGACTTGCCATAAAGGAGAAAAACTCTCCCCAATCCTGACGGCGGTGGAAGTCAATCCCGGATTTGGAGGTATAAATACGGGCGACCTGTTTTCCGGTATCACGCACAAAACAGATGTCCCAGGTTAACCCCTCCGGAAAATCCGTTTCCAACGTATCCTTATACCACGTCAGGCGCTCGAACATTTCCAACCGAGCTTCTTCGCCCCTATGGTTCACTTCGAGGATGACAAACGCCCCCTCTCTTGTTGCATCGAATTTGAGTTCAACCCCTTTCACTTTTGTATCATACAAAGTCCATATCTTCTTGCGTCCCCTCAGATACGGTTGTACTTCACAAAATGCGGCAAAACTTTCCCAAAATTCAAGTTTCAGGTTCTTGAGTTCGTCTTTACTATACATTAAATAATTTAGCAGCTATTTATAAATTTCTTTCTTTTTCACTTTTACTATCGTACCATATTCAGCCAGTTTCTTCATATCAATACGTTTCCGGTTTCCGGCAATTACGTAAACGACCGGGCGGCCACAGATCTGCTCTCGGTAGAAACGGAAAATATCCTGCATGTCCATCGTTGCGATATCCCGCAGGAATTCTTCAGCCGGATCATGGTCGAAACCTTCCATACGCGCACTCGCCACTTTCTCGGACAAGTTGCGGAAAGGCGGATAATCGTTATTGATTCGGTTCACCAACGTCTGCTTGACCGCCTCCACCCTTTCCGGCTTCAACGGCATTTCTCGGATCAGCGAATCCAGTACGCTCAGTGCATCCAGCGTCTTGTCGCTCTGAGTGGACAGCATCGCCGTAAAAGATCCGGCAGTCCCCTTATGTGCATGGTTCGGCAACTGGTAACGACCGCTTGTCCGGTATGCAAAAGAACGGAATTCCCTTATTTCTTGAAACATCAGCGACGACATATCACCTCCGAAGTAGACAGAGAACAGCCGGGAGGCATGGCGGGAAGTCTTGTCATCCACAGGATCACCTTTGATATAAGCGTAAACGATGCTCTGCGCCATATCCGGCATATCGACAAAAAAAACTGTCGGCTTGTCGTATTGCTTCAACTCGCGGTAATAGGGAGAATTGGAGGCAATGGTCGTCCGTTCCAATGGGAGATGCTGGCGAATCGTCCCGATCACTTTTTCTACAGGCAATGTGCCGCAGTAGTGAAGGTCGCACTGTACACTTCGTACCTTACCGTAGACCGCTAACAGATCTTTTCCTTTCAATTTCTTGATCTGAGAGAGTGAAAGTTTACGCAGGTAACGGGACTGATCACCGTACTTTACCTGTTCTAACAAAGCTGATGCCACATTGTCGCCCGACTTGAAAAAGGCTTTCTCCGAGACTTTAGCATCGTCCACAATCTGACGTAGCTTCTTGTCGTCAGCCTTTGCATGGCGGATAAAGTCACCCACAAGTTCCATCGTTTCGTCAATATGGTTATCGAAACCAGTCACCTTCATGACAAAAGCATCGGGTGTTACATCGAATGCAAGCGTGCTTCCGATCGATTGCAAACGGCTGCGGAACTGCTCGAAAGATAAAGACTCGGTCCCTAATAATTGCAGATAGTTGGTGAGCTGCATCAATTCCGGCTGTTCCAAGGCACCGATCCCGTAGGAGATGTTCAAAGTAAAAATATCGTTCAGCGGATTAGGTGTCGTGTACAACGTCACCAAAGGAGTCAACTTTGACGTCTTCACATCCTTTTCGAAATCGATGATACGAGGTGCGACTTGTTGCTCCGGTATCTTCTCCAACTGTTTGGCATAAGAAGACGAAGCGTCTGCATTCCGGGGAACAACCGGAGAGAAAGCTGGTTTCGGCAAATTGTCTTTTGGATATTTCCCTGTGCTCTTGGTTACGCACAAATAGTTATTGCTGAAATATTTTTGGGCGACCCGCACGACATCCTCTTTCGTGATGGATTCGATCCGTGCTACTTCGTTCAGATAATCGTTCCAACTCTTTCCTTGAGAAAACAGATTCATCATGACTGTCGCACGTGAGTCGATATTTTCCAATGAGGAAGCATACTGCCGTTTCTGTTCCAGTTTCAGGCTGTTGAACATTTCATCACTGAAGTCTCCGTTCTTCACTCGGTTGATCTCGTCCCAGACCATCTTCTCTGCCGAACTGTACGACTGGATTAACAATTTCGGCATAATAGCGACCGCCAAGATTCCCGCTTCATTCATGCTCTCGTTGATGGCAAGAGCTCCCATCAACTTATGTTCCACCATCAGTTTGTCCAGATAGCCCGTACCGTTGGCGTTATTCAACAAGTTGACCGCAATATTCAAGGCTACCTGGTCCTCGTGGTTAGCCGAAACACCCCGGAAACCAAGCCCCATCGCCTTAATAAAGGGAATCGGGAACTTTACCTTCATTGTCTCCCGTCCGTTGAACGGCGGGAGCATCACTTTCTCCTGTTTCGGCGCATTGCCCGAACGGATTCGTGAAAAGGCCTTTTCCAATATAGGCATAACCTGCTGTGCATCGAAATCACCACTAAGGATTAGTGCCATATTGGATGCCACGTAATAGTCTTCGAAGAACTTGTGCATTTCCGTCAGCCGCGGGTTCTTGAGGTTTTTCGTGCTGCCGATAATTGGGTAAGCATACGGGTGTGGACCGAAATAGCGTGCCATCAACGTGTCCATCACCTGGCCACCGATGAAATCACCATACATGTTCTTCTCCTCATAAACCGTTTCCAGTTCGCTTTGGAAAAGACGGAATACGGGGTTAATCAGGCGTTCGCTGTTGATCTCCGCCCATTGAACCATATATTGCGGAGAAAACGTATTGAAATAGATTGTAGCATCATATGAGGTCGCCGCATTCAGACCGGAACCGCCGAACCGGTTGATGAGCCGGTTGAACTCATTAGGAATGACATATTCGGAAGAGCGGATGCTCAGTTCGTTGATCTCCTTTTGCAGACGAGCACGTGCCGCGGTATCCTCCGTCATGGCCAGTTCGTCATATTTCATGGCAATGGAATCCAGCAAGACTTTCTCCGACTCGTAATCAAGCGTTCCGATGCGGTCTGTTCCCTTAAACATCATATGCTCGAAATAGTGAGCGATACCTGTATCCGGACAATCTTTTGCTCCTGCTTTCACGACAACGGCGCCGAAAACTTTCGGTTGACTATGATCTTCGTTCAGCCAAACAGTCAGTCCGTTTTCCAGTCTATATTCTTTTACTTTGAGAGCGTTCAAGTCCTCTGCTTGCGATTGATAAGAACAACATGCGAATACCATCATCACTACTTTTAATTTCACGGTCATGCCACAGAATTGTAATATTACAGGCAAAGATAATGAATTAATCAGATATTTACGATTCGTGCGATAAACCAAACGAATATTTAATTGTTATTCAATAAAAAGCAAATACGATATGATAAATCTAGGCAGTTGGATGAACGGCATCCTGATCGGTTGGGGCGTAGACCCTAAAATTGCAAATACTTTCGACGAAATGATCATTGCAGCATTGCTAGTCATACTGGCGATCGGGTTGGATTACCTATGCCAAGCGATCTTTGTCGGCAGCATGAAAAAGCTAGCGCAGCATACACATTATCAATGGGATTCGTTGCTTCTCAAACGTAAAGTTGTCCACCACTTGGTCCACACAATACCGGGTATCTTGGTCTATGCCTTGTTGCCTCTGGCGTTTATACGGGGGAAAGGTTTGTTGCTTTTGTCTCAGAAAATATGTGCTGTGTATATCGTGTTCGCTTTGTTATTGGCGATAAATGGTTTTATTTTAGTGTTCCTCGATATGTATAACATGCGGCAGGTGAACAAGAACCGTCCGATTAAAGGATTCATGCAGGTGCTTCAGGTCTTACTGTTCTTTATCGGCGGGATCGTCATTATAGCCATCTTGATCGGGAAATCGCCAGCCAGCCTGTTTGCAGGATTGGGTGCTTCAGCAGCAATCCTGATGTTGGTATTCAAGGATACGATTTTAGGATTCGTGGCGGGCATACAGCTTTCCGCCAACGATATGCTTCGGCCGGGCGACTGGATCACGGTTCCTGGTTCAAACGCGAACGGTATCGTACAGGAAATTACGCTGAACACAGTCAAGATTCAGAATTTCGATAATACCATTTCCACCATCCCGCCTTATACGTTGGTAAGCGCTTCGTTCCAGAACTGGCGGGGCATGGTCGAATCGGGAGGCCGCCGTGTGATGAAGTCCATTTTTCTCGACCTCAATACCATCAAGTTCTGTACTCCGGACATGCTCAACACATTCCGCAAGGAAATCCCTTTGCTTGCCGACTACAAGCCGGACGAAGGCGTGACACCTACCAATTCGCAGATGTTCCGTGTCTATGTGGAGAAATACCTGACAAGCCTTCCGGTCGTCAACACCGATCTCGATTTAATCATCAGCCAGTTGCAATCGACTGAATATGGCGTACCTATCCAGATCTATTTCTTCTCCCGCAATAAAATATGGAAGGAATACGAACGTATCCAGTCGGACATCTTCGACCATTTCTTCGCAATGGTTCCCAAGTTCGAATTAAAGGTTTACCAATATTCGGAGTAAGGATAATGAAAAAACAGACTTTATTGCCAAATTTGTGAAAATACCCATTGGTCCAAACCGAAACACATGGGCTTGAAAATTGATTTTTCCACAGGGGTAATATTTTTATTTGGTAATCGGCTGTATCTCAAAAAATGACCTTTTTATCGCTTTTTATGGGGAATATTGTATTTTTATTAGTTAGTTTTGTATACAAATTCAAGGTTATCACAAGTATACTTAACTAATCATTTAAAGATATGCACGCAATACAAGAATGGATTAACAATCATTTGATCGAATGGGGGATTATCAGCAGTTCGGCAAATGAACTGGACAATACGATCGTCCTGCTGCTGATCATTGCCGTAACGGTCGGCATCGACTATGCTTGCCGCTATATTTTTCTGAATATGTTCAAACGGCTTGCGAAGAGAACCCGCAACCAATGGGACGACTTGATCGTTGAGCGCAAGATTATCAACAAGCTGATGCACATGATCCCTGCCATCCTGGTGTATGTGCTGTTGCCACTGGCTTTCCCGGTTGATGAGACGCCCAAGATATTGGGAATCCTGCAAATGATATGCAAGATCTACATCATTGCCGTTTCACTTCGTTTCATCAGTGCCTCCCTGAACGTCGTGCATGAAATATATAACCGGAAGGAATCACTCAAGAACAAGCCGCTGAAAGGTTTCATCCAACTATTGCAGGTAGCCGTTTTTTTTATTGGTTTTATACTGATCATCAGCATTCTGATCGGCAAATCACCAACGACGCTGTTCGCCGGACTGGGCGCTTCCGCCGCTATCCTGATGCTGGTGTTTAAGGATACGCTCTTAGGATTCGTAGCCGGCATACAGCTTTCCGCCAACGATATGCTGCGTCCGGGCGACTGGATCACGATGGAGAAATATGGGGCGAACGGGACGGTTATCGAAGTCACGCTGAACGCAGTCAAAGTCAAGAACTTCGACAATACGATCACGACGATTCCCCCTTATGCCTTAGTGAGCGATGCTTTCCAGAACTGGCGTGGGATGTCAGAATCTCCCGGACGGCGGATCAAGCGCTCCATCAATATCGATATGAACAGCGTGAGTTTCTGTACGCCTGAGATGTTGGCAAAATTCCGCAAAATCTCCTTGCTGACAGACTATATCGACGAGAAAGAAAAAGAACTGAACGCCTATAACGAGGCGCACCGGATCGATGATTCCATCCGCGTAAACGGCCGTCGGCAAACGAATATAGGTGTGTTTCGCGCCTACCTGGTCAATTATCTGAAAAGCCTCCCGGAGGTCAGTAAGGAACTGACTTGCATGGTCCGCCAGTTGCAACCGACAGAAACTGGTATTCCGATCGAACTTTATTTCTTCTCCTCCGTGAAAGACTGGGTTCCTTACGAAGGCATTCAATCCGACGTATTCGACCATGTGCTGGCCGTAATCCCGGAATTCGGACTCAGCGTCTTCCAGAATGTCTCTGGCAGTGATTTGAGGGGCCTGAAAATAGTGAGATAACAAAAAAGTGTTGCTTGCCATAGGGTAACGCTTTTTTTGTTCGTCTATAGGACATCAGTAAAAAATAATAGTCACACATGAAAAACACAATTCTTACTTTTTGCTGTATCCTGTTACAGCAATCGCTCTTTGCCGAAAACAAGGATTGGCTGATCGACGGAAGCCCGTATAAGACGGAGGTCAATCTTTCATCGGATAAGAAACAAATTGAATTGACAAACGGTCTTCTTCGTCGTTCCTTTTCACTAACACCCAACGGTGCGACAATCGCACTGGATAATCTGATGACGGGACAAAACGAATTGCGTGCCGTGCGACCGGAAGCCGTGCTTGTCATCAATGGAAAAGAGTATCCAGTCGGAGGTTTGGAAGGGCAGCCTGTCCATAATTTCCTGACAAAAGATTTCCTGTCCGGCATGCAACTGTGCGATTCGGCATTTGTCTTGGCTGGTTATACGGTTAGCGAAACAAAAGAACGCTTTCCTTGGAAACCGAACGAGGCCTGGATTAGCAATCGATATCCGTGGCCTGCGCCCGGCAAACGCATCACCTTCACTTATAGGGCTCCCCGAAAAATTGTAGACGAATGCAAAGGGTTAACCATCCGTATCGTTTATGAACTATATGATGGAGCTCCGATCCTGTCTAAATGGATCGAGATCGAAAACAACGGACAAAAGGCTGTTACACTGGATTCATTCAAATCAGAAGTTCTTGCGTTGGTTGAGACTGCCCCGAAAGTCCACTATGGTGAGCCCCATGAGGTGCGCATGATGGCACAAAAAACGGGATACTATACGGAAGATTACCGCAAAAGACCAGTACAGACGGATGCTCCGCGTGACTATATCGACCGTTTCACCCAATTGTTCGTCGTTACGGATTATGCGATGGGTGGAGATATGGAAGCAATGAAAGACAATCCCGCCGTCCGTTGGGTATTCGATCATCCGGAATACGAATTTACCGGTATCCGCTATTACGGCCAATATAAGCCGGCACGGTTGGAAGTAACACCTCTGTTAGGACCGGCTGAAGAGATTGCACCGGGAGAAAGTTTCACCTCCTGCCGTGCCTTCGAAATGCTCCGCGATGCGACAGACCAGGAAAGACGAGGACTTGCCGAGTGTCGATTCTGGCGCATGATGGCTCCCTGGACACAGGAGAATCCGATCTTTATGCACGTAAGAGAATCAAGTGACCAGGCAGTCAAACAGGCAATCGACCAATGTGCGGCTGTCGGCTTCGAAATGGTAATCATGACCTTCGGTAGCGGTTTCCAGATCGAAAACGATTCGGTATCTTATCTCCAACGCATGAAAGCTTTGAATAGCTATGCTGCTGACAAAGGCATTGCCATCGGGGGCTATTCGTTGTTAGCAAGCCGTGGTGCCAAACCGAAAGATGCGGCGATTAGCCATCACACGGGCTATCCGGCAAAGACACGCGAAGAAGGCAGTCGTTTCGGGCTTTCTCCTTGTATCGCTTCAGATTGGGGCAGTGATTATTTCAAGCGTCTGAAGAACTTCTTCCATACGACCGGTATGAATGTTTTCGAGAACGACGGTTCCTATCCCGGCGATCCCTGTTCCTCTACTGTCCACAGTGGGCACAAAGGATATCTGGATTCGCAGTGGAAACAGTGGAATAGGATCAGCTCGTTCTATCAGTGGTGCCGGGCAAAAGGTATCTATCTGAATGTCCCGGATTGGTATTTTCTGATGGGTTCCAACAAAACTCCGATGGGGTATGTTGAAACCAACTGGTCCCTGCCAAGGTCCTACCAAGAAATTATCGAACGGCAGAATATCTACGATGGTACCTGGCAGAAAACACCCAGCATGGGCTTTATGTTCGTTCCCCTCACCCAATATCACGGTGGTGGAGCGGCTGCCACTATTGAACCGTTGAACGAACACTTGTCTCATTATGAGACAAGGCTGCGTAACCTGTTCGGTGCCGGTGTGCAAGCCTGCTATCGTGGTCCCCGCCTCTATGACACGGAACAAACCCGGAAACTGGTGACCCAATGGGTTGCTTTCTACAAGCAGTACCGCCAAATATTGGATTCGGACATTATCCATTTGAGACGTCCGGACGGACAGGATTGGGATGGCATCATGCATGTCAACCCGCAATCGAAGCGGAAAGCCTTCATTTCCGTTTATAATCCGTTGGATATCGCGATAGAGAGAGAAATCGAAGTTCCTTTATATTATACAGGACTGACAAATAAGGCAATCGTAAAAGAACAGGACAAAAATGGGAAGGAGTACTCGCTCGCCCGCAATTATTCCATCTTGTTGAAGATACGGATTCCGGCAAAAGGCTATAATTGGTACATCATCGAATAACATAATTCAACAAACAGAATGAAACTTAAATTACTACTGCTTACTTTCATCCTAGTGTGTACAGGATGTAAAAATGACCCGCGGATACAAGCGGCCTACGACTTGATCGAACGTGTGACTCCCGGATACGGGGAACAATTCAAACTGGAATTAATGGAACCAATCGACGGAATGGATGCATACGAGATCACGTCCGACAACGGCAAAGTCGTACTGCGTGGAAATAACACGATCTCACTGGCGACGGCGTTCAACCAATATTTGAAATACACTTGTAATGCACATGTTTCCTGGTTCGGCAATCAACTGGACCTGCCAAAGCAATTGCCCATGCCCGCCCCCGTTAAAAACACGATCAACGGCAAATACCGTGTCTATATGAATTATTGTACGGTCAGTTACTCGGCTGCCTGGTGGGATTGGGAACGTTGGCAGCGAGAACTTGACTTTATGGCAATGAACTCGATTAATATGCCTTTGTCTGTTGTCGGGCTGGAAGCTGTTTGGTACAATACCCTACTCAAACATAAGTTTACAGATGAAGAGGCTCGCCAGTTTCTGGCCGGTCCAGGACATTTCGCATGGCAATGGATGCAGAACTTGCAAAGCTATGGAGGGCCACTCCCCAAATCCTGGATTGACAAGCATATCGTTTTGGGAAAACAGATTATCGACCGGGAGTTGGAATTGGGGATGCAACCCATTCAACAAGGATTCTCCGGCTATGTTCCACGTGAACTGAAAGAAAAATACCCGGATGCCAAGATACAGTTGCAGCCTTCCTGGTGCGGTTTTACCGGGGCTGCACAGTTGGACCCGACTGATTCTTTATTCACAGTGATCGGACGTGACTTCCTGGAAGAAGAAAAGAAACTCTACGGAGCGCACGGTGTTTATGCGGCCGATCCGTTTCACGAAAGCCAGCCGCCTGTCGATACACCGGAATATCTGCGTGCCGTTGGTAACGCTATCCATAAACTTTTCAACGATTTTGATCCGAATTCGATTTGGGCCATGCAAGCATGGAGTCTTCGCGAACCGATCGTGAAAGCTGTTCCGAAAGAGAATCTGCTGATCCTGGACTTGAACGGGGCCAAAAGCCAGCAGGAAAATGCTTGCTGGGGGTATCCGCTTGTTGCCGGAAATCTGCATAACTTCGGGGGACGTATCAACCTGCACGGAGATTTGCGTCTGCTTGCTTCCAACCAATATGTAAATGCGGTGAAAAAGAATCCGAATGTTTGTGGTTCCGGTCTCTTTATGGAGTCTATCGAGCAAAATCCGGTATATTATGATCTGGCTTTTGAAATGCCTCTCCATAAAGATGAAGTCAATATCGAAGAATGGCTCTGCCGTTACGCAGACCGTCGCTACGGAAAACCGTCCGAAAACGCGCATCAGGCTTGGTTGCATCTGTTAGAAGGGCCCTATCGCCCCGGAACAAACGGGACAGAACGCAGTTCCATCATCGCCGCCCGTCCAGCTGTGAACGTAAAAAAATCCAGCCCGAATGCCGGCCTGGGGATACCCTACTCTCCTCTGTCGGTAGTCCAGGCCGAAGGCTTGTTACTAAAAGATGCCGCCCGATTGGAAGACTCCGATCCTTATCGTTTTGATATTGTCGATATCCAGCGCCAGCTGATGTCTAACCTCGGACAGGTTATCCATAAACAGGCGGCAAAGGCGTTCCGTAAAAAAGACAAGGAAGCATTCTCCCTGCATAGCAACCGTTTTCTCGAAATGTTGCGCGATGCCGATGAACTGTTGCGTACGCGTCCGGAATTCAACTTTGACAAATGGTTGACGCAGGCTCGTAGCTGGGGGGATAATAGCGAAGAAAAAGATCTATTTGAAAAAGACGCAACCGCGCTTGTAACAGTGTGGGGGGCCGATGGCGATCCGCTTATCTTCGACTACTCATGGCGGGAATGGACAGGTTTGATAGACGGATATTATCTGAAACGCTGGGAAAAGTTCTACGCTATGCTTCAGGATCATCTCGATGCTGGGACAAATTACAGCGAAAAAGATTTACCGCAAACGCACGGCCGTGAGTCTTTCCGTGCCAATGATTTCTACAGCACTTTAGGAGACTGGGAACTTCAATTTGTTTCCACTCCGGATAAAGTCCGTACCCCTATCACACAAGGAGACGAGGTGGAAACCGCTACCCGCCTGTATAAAAAGTATGCTCGTCTTGCTACCGAGTATTATAAGGATGAAATCGAGGCAGATGAGATTCATGAAGGTAACATCTTTGAGAATTTGGGTGAATAACTCCTCAAAAAGATTATATTATGACAATAAGACAATTCCTTCTTGCTTGTTTCTGCTGTGTGACTCCCTGTCTGACGGCACAGACAAGCAAGATAAAACTATCGGAGATGAACCTCTCCTCCATCTATCAGTCCTACGGAACTCCACTACCCGGCAAAGCAGTCACAGGTGAACCTTTACGGGTAGCTGGTACGTTTTTTACGGATGGTATCGGTGTACAGGCAAACAGCAAAATAAAGATTTCACTTCAGGGAAAATCATCCCTTTTCACATGCAAGATCGGTATCAATGATCAGTCGGTTAATTACAAGGACAGCCATCTTGTCAAGATTCCCTTGACCGACGGGACGATGCTCTTTTACGACCAGACAAACGGCCGCAAACAATATGTCGGTACGGGAAAAGGAAACGGGGAAGTGGAAAAGGGAAGTGTAGTCTTCAAAATCACCGGAGACGGGAAAGAACTGTATAACAGCGGGATCATGCGTGGAGGCGAGACAGCCAGAGCAATCTCTCTTCCCGTCGAAGGAATCAAGATTCTGGAACTGGAAGCAGAAAGTGCAAATGATGGACTTAGCGGTGATCATGCTGATTGGTTGGAGGCCGTCATTACTTATTTCGAAATTCGACCGTCTCTGGTCGCTCCCGAATACCAAGGAGAGATTGCCTCCATGTCTAAAGAAGTGGAACGATCCCTGCAACAGAAAATCGGACAACTCGAAACAGTCTGCCTGCCCTTGCCGTCACCTAGTTACGATTGGCTGATCTGTAACCAGGAAGCCAAAGCAAAGGTTTATCAGGCAAACCAAGGAAAAGATATCGTATTGAGCAATGGACTAGTCAGTCGCGTATTCCGTATTTTTCCAAACCTGGCGACAGTCGATATCCAAAATCTGATGACCGGAGAGAATATGCTGCGTGCCGTGAGCAATGAAGGGATTTTGACGCTTGATGGCAAAAACTATTCGCTGGGTGGCTTGGACGGTCAACCCGAATTTGGTTACACCCAGTACAAATGGCTCGACCGGATGGAGCCTTTTGCCAATTCGTTCCGTGTCATCGATTTTCGGATTTCAGAAATCACCCCGCGTATTAACTGGAAAAGTAGACGATGGGCATTGGAAAAAAAACGGAACCCGTCCGGCAAACAGCTGACCTTTCTATTAGAAGGGCCGGACGAACTGAAAGGCGTAAAAGTCAAACTACATTACGCCCTTTATGACGGTCTGCCTTGTATTTCCAAATGGTTTGAGATTGAAAACCGGACAGGTGCGGATATCAATCTCGATTCTTTCGTCCTAGAACAGTTAGCTATGGCCGAGCCAGAGTCTCCGGTGGAAGCCAAGAGTCCGGAAATGTTCCGCAAACCCAATATCCATGTCGAAAGCGATTGGGGTTTTCTGGGTTTCATCGAAAAGATTGCCGACAAGACCGAGCACTGGAATCCCGATCCGCGCTACACTTCGCAGTGTAATTATCCACTGCTGACTCCTTGCCTGTTAGAGGTCAAACTGCCAATGGGACCGGACGAGCGAATCTGCAATGGCGGTTCTTTTTCCAGTTTCCATACTTGGCTGATGCCTTTCGATAGCGAAGACAGAGACCGAAAAGGGCTATTTGTCAAACGGATGTACCGGACGATTGCTCCCTGGACAACCGAAAACCCGATCTTCATGCATTGTACATCCAGTGATCCTAAGATCGTAAAGCAGGCAATAGATCAATGTGCTGATACCGGCTACGAAATGCTGATCATTAGCTTTGGCTCTGGCCTTAACATGGAAGACGAATCACCGGCCAACTATGCCAAGTTTAAGGAATTGCGCGACTATGCCGACTCCCGCGGTATCGAGTTGGGGGGATATTCGCTGCTATCGAGTCGTTGGATCAGCGATGATGTGGATGTGATAAATCCCGAAACAGGTAAGAGAGGCGGAATGATTTTCGGCAGTTCTCCCTGTCTTTGCAGTGATTGGGGCTATGACTATTTCCGAAAGATCAAACAGTTTTTCGAAAAGACAGGTATGACCGTGTTTGAAAACGACGGTTCCTATCCGGGGAATGTTTGTGCTTCAACCGTTCACGCTCACCACGAAGGGCTGAAAGATTCCCAATGGAAACAACGTAAACAAATTGAGAACCTATACCAATGGATGTGTGAAAATGGTATCTATATGAATATCCCGGATTATGGCTATCTGCTGAACGGAGGCAATAAAGTCGGAATCGGTTATCGTGAAGTCAACTGGTCTTTACCGCGTGAACGGCAGTTGGTTCTGGGCAGACAAGTCATGTATGACGGTCTTTGGGAACGGCTTCCGAGTATGTGTTGGACTTTTGTGCCTCTCACCCAGTATCATGGCGGTGGAGCAGCCGCTACATTGGAACCGCTCAGCGAACATCTTGCCGACTATCGGGCACACATGATGCAAAACTATGGAACCGGTGTACAGGCTTGTTACCGGGGACATCGGCTTTATGATACCGAGGAGACAAAACAGACGGTAAAAGAAATCATCGGCTGGTATAAACGATATCGTTATATTCTAAACAGCGAAGTGATCCACTTACGCCGTCCTGACGGTAAAGATTGGGACGGAATCATGCATGTCGCTCCCGGTAAAAAAGAGAAAGGTTTTGTCATGGTCTATAACCCTACCGACGAGCCGATGGAGCGTACCGTCAAACTACCTCTCTACTATACAGGATTGACCACGGAGGCGGTTGTAAAAGAGCAAGGCAAAGAAGGGGTTCTCCATACTTTGTCGCGCGATTATACGATTCTATTGAGAATAAGGATTCCGGCAAAAGGTTATAATTGGTATATAATAGAATAAAAAACAAACAAATATGAAGAAAACATTCCTAACAGTCGTTGTATTGCTCCTTGCCTGGAGTAATGTTGACTTGAAAGCTCAGGAGACAATCACGAATGCTTTCGACGACTTGAAGCGTACCGGAACTGTTAATGAACAGGACTCCGAAATGCGACAGGCTACCTCGGATACGGCTCTACAAAAATTGCTGACACAGAAACCGGCAGCAGGCTATTTTTGTTTTGTTGAAGATCGGATGCATGATATCCGTCTTGATCAAATCATTCCGGCCCGTTGGACGGAACGCGTTTTCGACACTTGGCTACAATTGAAAGGAGACTGTCAACCTGGTGAATTCTATACGTGGCAAATCGGTGTTTTCACACCTTTCAAGGAGTTGAAAGGTGTCTCCGTTTCATTCTCCGACTTGGTAAATGCCGATGGAAATAAAATAAAATCCACCTCATTCCAATGTTTCAACCAGGAAGGCACCGATACCGACGGACAAACATTCCGGAAAACCGTCTGTATCCCTAAAGGATATGTACAGGCTCTCTGGATCGGAATGGACATCCCTGCATCAGCCAAAGGGATATATAAAGGAAAAGCTTTTGTGAAGGAAGGAAGCTCCCAACCTGTCGAAATAGCAATTGAGCTAAACGTGTCCGGCTCACCGATCGCCAATCATGGCGATAACGAAGGTTGGCGGAAAACCCGTCTGCGCTGGCTCAACTCCACACTGGGAAATGCCGATGAACCGACTGCACCTTATACACCTGTAACTATCCGGAAGAAAACTCTTTCCTGGTTGGGCGGCGAAATTGAACTTTCTTCGAGCGGGCTACCTTGCAGGATAACCACTTGTTATGATGCCAATAACAGACTCAGTGATTCTATCTCAAATGCCGTACTGGCAAAGGAAATGGCATTTATTATCGAAACTTTCAATGGACAGGAAGCCTTGAAGCCAGGAAGTCTCCGTATCACCAACCGTAATAACGCTTCCATTAGTTGGGAAACGATACTAAAGAGCCAAAACTTCAATGTAGTATGTCAGGGAACTTTCGGGTTCGACGGTATTAGTAATATCCGTCTTCAAGTCAAACCGAAACAAGATATCGAAATCAAAGATATACGTTTGGAAGTCCCTTACACGACTTATGCATCCAAATATATGATGGGATTGGGGCACAAAGGCGGATTTCGTCCAGACACGCTGATATCATGGAAATGGGACACCGATAAACAACAGGACAAAATCTGGATGGGAAATGTCAACGCCGGCCTTAACCTTCATTTCATGGATGAGAATTTTGTGCGTCCGTTAGTCAATATCTATTACGCACTTGGTAAACTGAACCTGCCTGTTTCCTGGGGAAACAACAACAAAGGTGGTATCCGCATCCAGCCGGAAGAAGATGGTGAAACACGAATGATCGTTTACAGTGGCGAACGCTGTTCACGCAAAAACGAAATCCTGCACTACAATTTCGATATGCAAATCACCCCTGTTAAACCGATTGACTTGAAATTGCAGGCAACAGAACGTTTCTACCACTCGAACAGCGACGTAAGTGCTGGTTATATTCCGGCAGCTTTGAAAGCCGGAGCAAACTTGATCAATGTCCATCATAAGAAAGATATTTATCCTTTTATCAACTATCCGTATTATGACGAATCAGTCGCCGATCTGAAACGTTTCATCTCTGAAGCTCATAGTAAGAATCTCGGTGTCCGTTTATATTACACGACACGGGAACTGACCGTGAAAATCCCCGAACTATGGGCTTTGCGTAGTTTGGGCGGAGAAGTGATCCATGACGGTCCCGGAAAGGATACGCGTACATTAATTCATCGTAACGGACCGAACGAGTGGTTGAACAAGAACCTTGCCACGCATTTTATCCCTGCTTGGTATAACGCTTTCGAAGAGGGAAAATATGCAGGCGATATGGACATCTCCGTTATAACAACTCCCGATTCCCGTTGGAACAACTATTATCTGGCCGGACTGGATTGGATGGTGAAAAACTTGGAAGTCGACGGCATTTATATTGACGATAGCGCTCTTGACCGTAAAACGCTGCAACGTGCTCGACGCATCCTCGATGCAGACGGCAAGCGACGCCTGATCGACATTCACTCTTGGAACCACATGAACCAGTGGGCTGGTTATGCCAACTCCCTGCATCTTTATACAGAGCTTCTCCCTTACATCGATCGCACTTGGATTGGCGAAGGTTTCAAAGCTGACAACTCGGTAGACTTCTGGTTGGTGGAAATGTCTGGTATTCCGTTTGGCTTGTTAAGCGAGACACTGGACGCATGCAATCCTTTTCGGGGTATGGTATTTGGAATGCTTCCCCGTTTACCCTGGAGCGGTAATCCTGTCCCACTCTGGCAATTGTGGGATTCGTTCGGAATGGATAAAGCAACCATGCATGGCTATTGGGATGAAAACAACCCTGTTAAAACGGACAATGCAAATCTCCTTGCAACCGTTTATACGAATGAAAATAAAGCTCTTCTCGTGATAGCCAATTGGACGGATCTACCACAAAAGGCAAAAATATCCATCGATGAGAAAGCATTAGGTTTCCACCCAGCTACGATTTCATTGCCGGAAATAAGGGACATACAATGGGGTAGCCGGCTGAACAACTTGGAACAATGCGAAATTATGGGGAGAAGTGGTATGATCATCCTGCTTGAAAAATGAATATTCCCTGTTATAAGGTAAGGTATGGAAACAGGACATTCAGCTTACGTTTCAAGTATAAATATTGCAACTATGACAAAATACGCAACAAATCACTCGATTATTTTATGCAAAAACGGCTGTAAAATCGGTAAAACCGGGTGGTTTTCATTGCTCGGCAAGGCACTTTAGTTGCCGGACATCCCCATGTTGCCCCCTCTTACACCCGGATGTACCGACTCTCTACACCCGGATGTTAAGGAAGGCAACATGGGGGTGTTTACGGAATTATGTGCTTGTTTCTGCTAAAAAAAGAGAGGACTTTTGTGAAATGAAGAACCGTATTTCTCCAATTTAACACCTATTATATTTATTTTTACATTTGTTTATTCGATTATTTCATATGCTTTTTCAAAAGCAAAAGAAAACAATGTGCTGTTTTTCAATAATATGATAAAAACGTCCTGTTTCAAGAGTGATAGAGGCAGTGATACAGGATGTTTTCCTCTATCACTCCTCTAACTCTTGAATATTAATAGCTACAACCTTCGTAGTGATAGAGTGATAGAAGATTTGTAGAAAACTCCGTATGAAGATCGCAACCTTGGAAAATTTTGATGCGGTTGCCCTGTCTTCGTTTCCTTATGGTAAATCTGTATGTTTAAATTTTAGAAGGATTCCGTGTGAAGTAATTTCGGTAAAGTGAACGTATCGTAAGGATATACCTGATTGTGCTGGCAGTCTTTACGGTTACCTGGTTCTTCGGCATCATCTACTAAATCTAGTCTACGCAACTAATCGGCATTATTTAAAGTAAACATATTAAGAAACACAAAAAAAGCCCGTATCCAACTTCACAGTTACATACGGACCAAACAAATAACAAACTCTACTTATATGAAAAAACAAATACTACTAACTTAATCGTCTTAGGAATTTCTTTGGATATAATTCCTAATTCATTTTATCATATAACAGCACATAATTCAGTTTGGTTCAAAAATAATGAAAAAAACTATCTTCCGATCAGCTTAGCCATACATTATAATCCTGTATTACAGAAATATATCATTTCTGTAATAAGTAATATCATTTTTTAAACATGATCGTTTTTTCTTTCTTGTACTTTTAAAATCAAAATTCAACCTAAAAAGATATTACCATGAAGGAATTGAAAATGTTTATTGATGGCAGATTCATAGAACATGAATCTGGAAAATGGATTAAGGTATTAAATCCTTCTACTGAAGAAGTTATATCATTAATGCCGGACGGTACGGTCGAAGATGCTAAAAGAGCGATCGATGCAGCAGAAAAAGCTCAGGGTCAATGGGAAAGGACACCTTCTATAGAAAGGGCCGCTTATCTGACCAAAATTGCAGCCGGTATCCGCAAAAGAGAAAAGGAACTGACTGATATAATTGTTCGTGAAGGTGGAAAGACGCAAGGCCTGGCTAATGTGGAAGTTCTTTTTACGGCAGATTATATCGATTATATGGCTGGATGGGCCCGCCGGTATGAAGGTGAAATCATCCCCAGCGACCGTCCGCGTGAAAGCATATTCCTGTTCAAGAAAGCAATTGGTGTAACAACCGGTATTCTTCCCTGGAACTTCCCCTTCTTCCTGGTTGCACGCAAAGCAGCCCCGGCTTTGATTACCGGTAATACGATCGTGGTAAAACCGAGTCAGCTGACACCTGAAAATGCATACGTTTTTGCACAAATTGTAGAAGAAGTCGGTTTGCCAGCCGGAGTTTTCAACTTAGTGAACGGACGTGGTTCGGTGATAGGTCATGAGTTGGCAGCAAATCCGAAAGTTGGCATGGTCAGCCTTACGGGAAGTGTAAGTGCCGGACAACAGACAATGGCAGCAGCAGCTCCTAATATAACAAAAGTATCTTTGGAATTAGGAGGAAAAGCTCCTGCAATCGTGATGGAAGACGCAGATATAGACTTGGCGGTGAAGTCGATCATCGCTTCACGCGTTATCAATACCGGACAGGTATGTAATTGTGCGGAGCGGGTTTATGTAGATAAAAAGATCAAAGATATCTTTATGGAAAAGCTTGTGGCCGGTATGAAGCAGGTGAAAGTCGGCAATCCGAACGAGATCGCAGACTTGGATATGGGGCCACTGATCGAAGCAAATGCTTTGGCTGCCATGGAGCAAAAAGTTGAAAAGGCGGTTCGGCAGGGAGCCAAACTTCTATGTGGCGGTCATCGGATCGGAACAAAAGGGTATTTCTTCGAACCTACAGTGCTGGATTGCGCCACACAAGAAATGGATATCATACGGGAAGAGACCTTCGGCCCTATCCTGCCCATTGTCGAATATACGGATATCGATGATGCGATTGCATGGGCAAATGACTGTGAGCACGGACTGACATCTTCCGTCTATACCCAAAATCTGGACTATGCATTCAAGATCATGCGCTCGCTGAAATTTGGCGAAACATATATCAATCGTGAGAACTTTGAAGCTATGCAAGGTTTCCATGCCGGATGGCGTAAGTCTGGAATCGGTGGTGCAGATGGAAAACACGGTCTTGAAGAATATTTACAGACGCATGTCGTTTATATAGAGACCAAAGAATAGAAGATCGCCTTTATTATATGGCCGTGCCATCGTTGAGACACAATTGTGCCAATGCGATGGCACTGTTGTGTCACAGCATTGGCACAACAGACGAGTCGCTTATACTTGCTCCAACAGGTAGTATTCGGAAAGAATATCCCGCACTTTCTCTGGTGTCAGACGTCCATAAACTTTTCCGGCAATCGTGACGACCGGAGCCAGTCCGCAAGCCCCCACACAACGTAGACAATCCAATGAAAACAGGCCGTCGGATGTAGTCTCTCCAACTTTGATCTCCAACTGGCGCTGGAACTCTTCCAAGACTTTCTCGGCTCCACGTACATAACAGGCCGTTCCCAGACAGACGGAAATAGGATATTTCCCCTTCGGAGTCATGGTAAAGAACGAATAGAACGTCACAACTCCATATACTTTGGAAACCGGAATATGCAACCGGCCGGCGATGATCTCTTGCACTTCGCGAGGCAGATAACCGAATATGCCTTGGGCGGCATGCAATATGTTGATCAGCTCTCCCGGATCGTTATTATGTTCATCACAGACAGCCAACAATTCATCGATCTTCATCTGAATCAAATGTATCTTCATCTTATCCATCGTTTATCCCTCCTGATTTTCTTGCGTAAACATGTTAATGGCTTCCTTGCGGTCGAAGTAGTGCGTATGCAACAGCTTGTGGGCACGCGGTCCGCACGGTTCTCCCAGATAGTCAGCATAAAGAGCTTGAATATAAGGATTCTCATGGCTCTTGCGAAGTGTCTTGCTGCGATCCTCCTGATAGAGAGCCGCCGCACGTTTGCGCAGCACCTCCATCCTGCCCCTGTGGAACGGTTGGCCGCCACCACCGATACAACCGCCCGGACATGCCATAACTTCGATGGCATGATAGGGCGACATGCCGTTTTTGACTTCTTCAACCAATCTACGGGCATTGCCCAAACCATGTGCAATTCCTATTTTTATCGGTGTCCCATCGAAGTCTATTGTTGCACTGCGAATGCCTTCCAGCCCGCGGAGTTCTTCAAAATCAATTTTAGGAAGAGTTTTTTTCGTATATAGCTCGTACGCCGTACGGCAAGCAGCTTCTATCACGCCACCGGTTGTTCCGAAGATAACTCCGGCTCCTGTCGATTCGCCTAACGGACGATCGAAATCGCTATCTGGCAGTTCCGCGAAGTTTATGTTTGCATAGCGGATCAGGCGGGCCAATTCGCGCGTATAGATCGAAATATCGACATCCGGATTGCCATCGACCGCAAATTCCGGACGACTGGCTTCATATTTCTTTGCCAGGCAGGGCATGATCGACACGACAACGATCCGCTTTCGGTCTACTCCCAATTTTTCGGCAAAATAACTTTTGGCAATTGCACCGAACATCTGCTGTGGGCTCTTAGCTGTCGACAGGTTGTCTAATAATTCCGGGAAATGCTGTTCGACGAAACTGACCCACCCCGGACAGCAACTCGTCATCAACGGCATTTTTACTTTCTGATCGCCTTTCAAGTATTTCCCGATCCGCTGCAACAGTTCTGTCCCTTCTTCCATAATAGTCAGGTCGGCGGCAAAATCCGTATCGAAAACATAATCGAAGCCCAACCTGCGGAGGGCGGAAACCATTTTACCCGTTACCAATGTCCCCGGTTCATATCCGAAATCGCGTCCCAAAGCCGTACGGACAGCCGGAGCTGTCTGGGCTATCACGATTTTGCCCGGATCGGCCAGCGCATCCAACACCGGCTGTTGTGTATTCCGTCCGCTCAACGCGTTTACCGGGCAGACCGATACGCACTGGCCGCAATAGGAACACGTACTACCGGCAATATCCCGTTCGAAAGCCGTAGAGACGGCTGCATTAAAGCCTCGATTGACAGCAGTCAAAGCCCCAACGGTCTGGATATTATTACACATGGTCTCACAACGGCGGCACATGATGCACTTGTTCATGTTGCGCACGATAGACGGTGAACGGTCTATCTGGAATATGGACATCTCGCCTTTATAGCGAATCTCACGTATCCCCAGGTCGTGAGCAATTGCTTGTAGTTCACAATGTCCATTGCTACTGCAAGTCAGACATTCTGCCGGATGGTTGGACAGGATCAGTTCCATTACGGTTTTCCGGGCATTCATCACGCGTGGGCTGTGTGTTTGCACAACCATCCCTTCCATGCACTCCGTTTTACAGGAAGGAGCCAAATTACGGCGACCTTCTATTTCAACTACGCAGATACGGCAAGCACCCGGATTATTTTCATAGTGCAAATCTTCCAACTTCATATAGCAAAGAGTCGGAATGCGGATACCCATTCCTTTTGCAGCATCCAGGATCGTGGTTCCTTTGGGGACTTCCACTAGTTTTCTATCTATAATAAGCTTTACTGTTTCCATACATTTAATTGTCATTGTCCATTCTTCACTACTTTAGTGCACATAAATAGCACCGAACTTACATCTCTCTATACATGAACCGCACCGGATACAAGTCTGCGGATCAATCACATGCGGAACTTTCTTGTCTCCCGTGATCGCATTCACCGGACACATCCGGGCACAAAGCGTACATCCCTTGCATTTCTCTGGATTGATAAAATATTGCGTCAGTTCGCGACATTGATGAGACGGACAACGTTTTTCCTTCACGTGGGCCAGATATTCATCATAGAAGTTATCCATCGTAGACAAAACTGGATTGGGCGATGTCTGTCCCAAACCGCACAAGGCAGTGTCTTTGATCACACCAGCCAAGTTACGAAGCCGTTCCAGATCCTCGATCGTTCCGTTGCCGGACGTAATCTTTTGCAACATCTCGTGCAACCGTTTGTTGCCAATCCGGCAAGGAGCACATTTGCCACATGACTCCTCGACCGTGAAATCCAGATAGAATTTGGCCATAGCGACCATACAATCGTCTTCGTCCATCACAATCATCCCCCCCGACCCCATCATCGAACCGGCAGCCAAAAGATTGTCATAGTCGATCGGCAAATCCAGATGCTTCTCAGTCAGGCAACCACCTGAAGGACCTCCTGTCTGCACAGCCTTAAATTTCTTTCCATCTTTGATGCCTCCTCCTATACCGAAGATCACTTCGCGTAACGTCGTCCCCATCGGAACCTCTATCAGCCCGACGTTGTTTACTTTTCCCGCAAGGGCAAAGACTTTCGTCCCCTTACTTTTCTCCGTACCTATATTACTGAACCATTCAGCTCCCTTCAACAGGATAACCGGCACGTTGGCATATGTTTCCACATTATTCACATTGGTCGGGCAACCTTTGTAACCTTGTTCGCTTGGGAAAGGCGGTTTAACAGTCGCTTCTCCGCGAAGCCCCTCCATACTATGAATCAACGCCGTTTCTTCACCACAAACGAATGCTCCTGCCCCATAGCGTATCTCGATATCGAAAGAGAAATCCGTCCCGAAGATGTTTTCACCCAGTAGACCATATTCTTTGGCTTGCCGGATTGCAATCTTCAACCTCTCCACGGCTAATGGATATTCAGCCCGGATATAAACTAGCCCTTTGGTGGCTCCCGTACAATATCCGTTGATCGCCATCGCTTCAACGATGGAATGCGGGTCACCTTCCAGGATGGAACGGTCCATGAATGCTCCCGGATCACCTTCGTCTGCATTACAGACGACATATTTCTGGAGAGCTTTCACCTTACGGGTTATCTGCCATTTCAGGCCGGTAGGGAAACCGCCTCCTCCCCTACCGCGTAAGCCACTATCCATGATCTCTTTGATCACCGATTCGGGCGTCATCTCGGTCAAGGCTTTACCCAAAGCTACATAACCATCTCGGGCGATATATTCGTCTATATTTTCGGGATTGATAAAACCACAATTCCTGAGAGCAATGCGGAGTTGCTTCTTGTAAAAATTGATATGCTTGGAATCCGGTACTTGCTCGTTAGTTTCGGGATTGACATATAGAAGCCGTTCTACCTTACGTCCCTTCACTAAATGCTCCCGGACAATGTCTTCGGCATCCGTCGGTTTTACCTGAACATAGAACGTATTGTCCGGAACCATTTTAACTATCGGCCCTTTTTCACAAAAACCGAAGCAACCGGTACGGATCACTTGGACAATATCCTGCAACTTATGTCGTTCGACGGCCTCTTTCAGATTTTGAAGTATAAGTTCACTCTGTGATGCACGACAGCCAGTACCGCCACACACCAGTATATAACTATTGTACTGTGCCATTATGTAAGTATTAAGTGTTTAAGGAAGTTTTGTTATTCCGGTTTAACAACCGTGTAAGTGACCGGGATAATATCGTCCAGCAGTTCCCCATTCCGGATATACCGGTCAATGATTTCATCCACCTTCGCTTTCTTCACATGTCCGAAAACAAGAGGTTCTTTACCTGGCAGGGTAACCTCGACAGTCGGTTCGGCATAGCAATACCCCATGCATCCAGTTTGTGTCACCAATGCATCTACTTTTTCACGATCCAGTGCTTCAATGAAATAATTCATGATCTCTTTGGCTCCGGCAGCGATCCCGCAAGTTGCCATAGATATCCGGATCTGTACCATTTGTTCAGGATGATTACTTTTTTCTCTAATATCCAAGGTCGAGCGCAAAGTTTCACGCATCTTCCGAAGATCATCCAATGTTTTCACTTTATTCATGGTCTACACTATTTTAAGGTATAATTCGCTCAAATAAGGTATATCTGCAAACATACATATTTTTCCGGAATAAAGCCTACCTTTTCTCTTTAATCCCAAGGCTATTGTGCAAAAATTGTTAGGGGATTAATAAAGCATAGCTTTAGGGTATCTAATGCTATGGGTTATGGAGCCTAAAGCTATGGGTTTTGAAATAAAAGTGAAAACAATATGCGCCCTGCTTATTTATCCTCGACAGCACGAGTCTGCAATACTTTGGAATTAGGTGGAACGCTATGGGTAAGCCAGATGTTACCACCAATCACGGAGCCGTGACCAATAGTGATCCTCCCTAAAATGGAGGCATTGGAATAGATTGTAACATAATCTTCGATAATCGGATGGCGCGGTACGTCCAGAGGCAATCCTTCTTCGTCCAAGGTAAAGCTTTTTGCACCCAATGTCACACCTTGATAAAGGCGGACATGATTACCGATTATAGCCGTCTGCCCGATCACAACACCCGTACCATGATCGATACTGAAATATTCTCCGATTTGCGCTCCCGGATGAATGTCTATTCCTGTATCCGAATGGGCCATTTCTGTTATAATACGTGGAATCACAGGCACACCGAGCTTCAGTAACTCATGTGCTACGCGCTGATAAAGAATGGCATGAATTGCCGGATAACAGAAAATAATCTCACTGGGGCTTTTGGCTGCCGGATCACCATCCAAGATAGCTTTCACGTCTGTCGATAGCAGATACTTGATATGTGGAACATTATTGATAAAAGCAATGGCTATTTCAGAAGCACGATCTTTGGAATCACAACAACGTTCGACTTCAAAGCACAGGCCATTATAGATTTGTTCCTGCAACAGGTCGTAGGCCTGCTCCAGATATACACCCGTATAATATTGTATGGAATCCGTCTGTGCCTCCTGTTCCGTTCCGAAGAAACCGGGAAAAATAACCTTACGGAGCAAGGTCATGATCTCCCTGAGTGCCGTCACCGATGGTGAAGGTTTCTGGTGTAGCGGAATGTATTGATACTCCGCTAAACCTGTAGTCGACAAAAGTTCTACGTTTTTTTGAATCTCTTCTAATATATTTGTTCTGCTCATGATTAATTATCCCATATTGGATTATACATGATAAATTTGTTGGCATAATATAGATCCTGTCCTAAAATATAGATTATACCATTTAACATAAACATATGGTAATTGTTCATGCGATAACCCAATAAAGAACGAGCTGTCCATTCACCACTTGACAGATTATATTCCCATATCTTCCCGTTATTATCAATCATAAAAAAGCTGTTTCTCTGTTCATCATAAACGCCAGATGAGACACTTCCTATTTTATCAGGAATAGATATCGGATTCCATATCTTCAAACTATCGGAAGATTCCCAAAAACCACTTCTTATGCCATTTCCGCCTTCTCCCAATCCGGCATAAACCTTATTTCCTACAACCTGAACAATACCACCGCGCTGATGGGCTGGGAATTCAGCGATTACGTCCCAACTTCCATATCCATCCTGTGAAGACAGGTCATAGCGTAATATCTCATTCATATTATTGCTTCCATCCGATCCCCCCAACACATACAAAGAGTCCCGATAGACAAAACTGACGGCACCGAAACGACCTCCCGGTAGTGAATATTGAGTAGGTTCCGACCAATTGTTGTCCAAATTGTATATCTGGCAATTAGCCCCTATCGTCTGTTTGTCTATACCACCAAGGAGATAGGCTTGATTCTTATAAACAGCAGCACTCATTTGAGAGTAGGCATTTAGACATTCAGCCATAGGAATCCATTCATCAGCCTGCACATTATATCCAAACATTTCTTTACTCCGTTCGCCACCTAAGTCTCCTCCTACAACATAGATACGAGAACCTGAGTTTTGATCATTAAGGATAAATCCGGCAGAAAATTGCCTATTAGCTCCCGAATAAATACTTTTATTCTCAAAAATATCAGGAGTAGTAAAAGATTTAATTTCTCCATAACCGATCAAACCGCTTTTGTTGGCAGCATAGGTTCTTGCATAATAAACTGTTGAACCCTTTAACGAAGACAATGCATACATAAAGAGTGTATCTTCTACAGCAACATGATTATCCTTGATACTCGGCTCCTTATTGCTTGAAGACCAACAAATTCCCCACTCTGTAGCAGCACTGTTTCCGCCATTCTGCAACTCCCCGCCAATGTGAACTGTTCCATCACTTTTGATCGAATCAAGGGTGATGGGGAATGTTATAATATTCGGCTTCTCGCTTTTTGTCGAAATCGTAATTTCTTCTTCACTATATACCGTACCGAAGTCATTTATGGCATAGGCCCTTGCATAATATTTTTTGGCCGATTCCAAGCCCCGGATCCTTCCTGTAAATTTGCCATTATCCGCAAGATTCGTACAAGTGATTGTATCGGCTTCTATCGTTGGCTCTTCTTCTACACTCCAGCAGAAACCATAGGCACTGACAGGTGCATCTCCCTCATTGATCAAGAAAGCAGACAGATCGGCTGTGGTGAAAGTCGTACTATCTTTTATCAGACTCAACTTACCGACAAAAGGTTTGCCATCTGTAGTCCTAAAAGAGTCCACATTAAAAGCAAACTCGCCAAACTGATTTTTGGCAAAAGCACGGACATAATACCAAGTTTCCGGCTCTAGATTCGTAATCTGGCAGGAGAAAGTATCGACAGTTGCCAAGTCACTCCCTTCGTATGTGATAACGGAATCTTGATCCGAGGGTTCGATATCTCCGGTTTGTTTCTTTTTCTTATAGTAGAAACCTAATTTCTCAATGCCGACTCCCCGATTCTTAACTTTCCCTTTTACCCAAGTGGAAGTTGCTTTTACTGTGGCACTATCCACATCCAAAGTCGCAACTTCTCCAATACCATTTATTGTCGTATACGCTCCTTCTGTTTTTGAAAATGCAGTATCTATATCATTAATAGCATAAGCATATACATAATATTTTGTACTATCTTCCAAATTGGATATGGTAGCTGTAAAATTGTGGTTTTCTATTTTATCAGCTTTTGTATATCGCTTGTTACGCATGTTCTCAAGCGGCTCCGTTCCTGTTTGGGTACTCCAACAAACCCCACATTCTTTTACTGGCAAACCGTTCTCTTTCATTATTTGAGCCTTTAAAGTGATCGAAGAAGCATATGCTTCACCTTCCATTGAAGTCTCGGAAACCTCCGGAGCCTTTGCTTTCTGCAAACGCGTATCCATATCCGGATCTTCCACACATCCGGAAAGCATCCATAAAAGTGAAACAGCTGATAAAAAGATTGAGTATATGTATTTCATAAATAATTCTTATTAGAAAAACAGACCGACACCGGCATTCAAATCAACATATTTAAAATTCAACGTATTACACCCTGCACTTACAAACACAGGACCGAACTTAACCATTACATCCAGATCGGCAGCTAACCCGCTATAAGAATAATCCAAATTCTTCGCCCAATAGGATTTTTCTATTCTATAATCCGAATTATCGATTGTGATATATTCGCATAATAATTCCCGACTGCCATATCCTAAACCTACGGACGTATATAACCAGGATGTACATTTTACAACCAAACCAGCTGTACCGGCATAGTTATTCACCTTTTTCTTATTCGTGAAATAAAACGGATTATCGGGAGTAGGGCCGACAAACTCATCTGTTCCCCGGCATTCCCCGTCGTACTCCTTAAAACCTAGATTGGTCTTAAAACGCAGGAACCAACCCAAACGAGATTTCACCCCTCCCACTGTCAAGCCATAAGGTGCTTCTATGGAGTAGGCATAACCAATAAAGAACTTCATCGGTTCTTTGGGGGTATCTGGCTTTATTGGGTTGGCAGAAGGATAGAAAACGGACTCTACCGGTTTGCGAAGTGTTTCCAGACGATCTTGCCAGGATTGGGCCAAAGTTTCGTTTTTGGAAGTTCCTATCCCCTCGGTATAATAGATTATCAGCTGCGAAATGGCTGTTGTATCCTCATTATTGGCCATCAGTTCCAGACAAGCCCGACACTTGTTCATCAGACTGTGCATTGATGGACGCATCCTCTGGTTGGCTAACCAAATCGATGTGAGCTGCTCGATACTGTAAGGATCACATTGCACGACACCTTCTTCATACCACATCCTTGCATCGCTATAGTCCAAGCGTTTCATCGCCTCGTCACCTTTTCTGTTATATTCTGTTTTTTGTTGGGCCAGCAAACACATCGGCAACGCAACAAAAAGAGTTAAAATCCAAAGTCTTTTCATAAACACGTTAATAATACGTTGATCCTTCATTTACCAATACGCCATCGGCATTATAGATATCGAACAAACCATCTTTACGTTCGAAAGCACGGCCATTTTCGGCAATCCCGACATTACGGTATTTACATGGTATACGCTCATTCGCCTCCGAATCGATCGCCCCGTATAACATGGTCGATTTCTTTCGTACAATTGTAAAGTTCCCAAAAGTTTTCTTCATCTCATATTGAGCTTTCCTGTCGGCTAAAAGTTTGGCTGCTTCCTTTTCATCACAAGAAATCAAAAGGCGTACGACCTCTTCCGTCAACTTGGTTTCTTTCGCTTTCGTGAAATCTTTCTTTGCGTTCGTAAAATCCGCTTTTCCCATCTTCTCCTTGCCGGAAGCTATTAAAGCGACATATTCCGCCTCAATTTCTTCAGCAGTAGGCTGTACTGGCTGTATTGTTATTTTATTTCCTTCAGCCGGAACCTGCTTTGTATCCGGTTGCTTCCGGGGTTCATCAACAACAACGGGCGTCATCTTTTCCGGCTGTCGGGCCATTGCTGCCTCTGTTTTTTTATCCTTCTCGCTAAGCATAGATACTTCTTCCATCTCCAAAACAGTTGTGTCTTGGAGGATGCCTATTGAATCTTTTTCCTCTTCGACCGGGCTAATCAACTCCGTTACATCCGGTTTCGTAGAGGTTTTGTTCCCCTGCACCAGAAAAGCGACAACAGATCCTGCACTGGCAAATATAGCAATAAGCACGGATATCAGCATCCCTTTTCTTTTTTTCTTAGAGGGCTGAGAAATAATTTCTTCGCTATTTATAATCGTACGATCTTCGTCCTCCTCATTCTGAGGCGATTGCTCATTCGGATGTATGACCGTTGTCTCACCATCCGCTTCCTGCCCGTCTGTATTTTGCAACTCATTTGCAGGTATTTCTTCTTCCGCAGGAAAATCTAATACAGCCATCATTTCATCCACCGTTTGAAAACGATCGGCCGGAATGATTTGCATTGCTTTGATTATGGCGGCTTCTGTCTTAGGAGATATATTCTTGTTCAGTTCCGACGGATTCTGCAAAGGACGTGTTGCCCGCAAAATAGATTCGGTCGGAATCTTCCCTGTCAAAAGGTTATACATGGTAGCACCGAGCGAATAGATATCCGGACAGGGTGAAAAACTTTGTGTCCCTTCGTTATCGTATTGTTCGATCGAGGCAAATCCTTTTGATAAGGTAAGCATGGTCGTACTTGTTTCCTGTTGCTCGATGTCATATCGCTTGCTCACGCCGAAATCAATCAGACGTGCTTTCCCTGACGAGTCGATCAGGATATTGCTGGGTTTGATATCCAAGTGAAGAATGTTCTTTTCATGTACAAACTGGAGTGCTTCTCCTATCTGGCGAACATATCTGAGGACTTTCGGTTCCGGCAATATGCCTTCCCTGTCCATCATATATTTGAGTGAACAACCGGGAATATATTCCATGGCAATATAAGCCGTGCCGTTTTCTTCGAAAACTTCCAGCACATTCACTATATGAGGATGGTGAACTTCAGAAAGTATCTTGGCCTCCTTGATAAGTTTCTCTTTGAATTTATCGAAAAGAACCTTTCCTGTCTCGGAATGCACCTTGACAGCAAATGATTCTGCTTCCCTGTAACAATAGTCTTTAAAGAAGTATTCTTTTACACAAATAGGCACCTCTGTTTGCACAGTTCCTAACGAGCCCTTCACCTCCGTATACCAGACGCCTTTGTATGTTATACCAAAGCCGCCCTGACCAATTACGTGAGTGATCCGATATTTTCCATTCTGAAGAACATGTCCGTTTGGCAAATTCATAACTATACTATGCGCAATTCTATTGATCTGCCAAAAGTACGTTATTTATATAAAAGAATAAAGGAAAGAAAGAATATTTTGCTTAATTCCTGCGGAATCTAACACATTTTGTATAGGTATGATGTAAAAAGAAAAGTTATCGCGTGTTTTCCCGCTGCAAGCGGACATGATTGCGTTTTTAATCTCTTCCGGACCACCTAAATGCTCGAATATATCCGAAAGCTCATCATTGTTAAGACGTTCGAGTACACCATCCGAACACATGAACAAAAAATCACCAGCCTTGATATCATCCAAAAGTACGACATCAGCCTCTGTCGGACGGTCCGTCCCTTGGATAGCCCGTATGATCACATTCCGCTGTGGGTGATGTGCTGCCTCTTCATGGGTGATTTTTCCTAATTTCACTAACGAATTGACCAAAGAATGATCTTCAGTCTGGAACAAGATTTCTCCTTTCCGGAAATGGTAAATCCGACTGTCCCCCACATGCGCCAAGGTTATGCCAGTCGTACCTACAAAGGTCATGGTCAAGGTGGTTGCCATTCCTTTGGCTTCCGGATGAATTGCTACATAGTCATCAAAACGTGCTTCGGTATAACGAATCGCTTTATTTATAAAATCTGCGTTCGGCTCACCTTCACGAAAAGTTGAGAAAAAAGTCTGGAAAGACTCGCAAGCCAATGAACTTGCAATCTCCCCTTTTTCAGCCCCCCCGACACCATCACATACCAAAAATAAGTTTTGGTTGGAATTTGCCGTTTCCGGCAAAGGAAAGATAGAATCTTCATTATTCAATCTGCCTCCTTTTTCACTGACTGCCCAGGGGTTGCCGATCGTTATATTCATAGCATAGACTATTTTTATTCATTAAATCGGAGAACTGTGCGACCAATAATAATTTCATCATTATTATTGAGTACGACAATCTCTCCATTCTCTAAGTAATTGCTATTATATAACGTATGATTTTTACTATTATTGTCAGAAAGATAATGTTTATAGCCACCTTTGGCATCTTTTTTTACCTCGATCCGGATATGTTCTCGGCTCATTGATTTATCAGCCGTCACAATACCGATCGTAGCAGTGGATGCATTGGATTTTCGTCCGATGATATAGACACCTTCCTGAAGAGGGAAAGTTTGCTCTGGCGTATCAGCATTTGCAATTACAGAAAGACGTCCGGTCGTCATACGAAGAGGCTGTATCAGAACTGTTTCCGATTCAGATGCGACACTTCCTTTCTCCATAGATAGCAAAGAGACTGGAATCGGTTGTCTGCACTTCGGGCATTTGAAAGAGGTGATATCGAGGGGAATTTTCCCCTCGTCTACCTTTAACCCAACATGGCAATGTGGACATTTAACGGAAATCATAAAATGAACGATATATCAGATCCGTCAATATCGGTTGAATATGTATCCAGCATATCTGCGTCGGACAACATAATAGTGTCATCGGATAATGTAATAAAATCAGAAACATCAATACTTTCGTCAATCATTACAACATCCGACAAGTCGTTTTCCCCGTCCACATCCACAATAACAGCGTCGGTCAGTATAGCATCGTCGCTGTCTAAAGTCACGAATGTGTAATCCTCTTCTTGCATAAAATGTTATAATTAAATTTTCTGGAAACAAAAGTAGGGAAACGAGCTGACATCCAAGCACAAAATAGTTCCTTATAATCAAATGTTTGGGTTTACTGTACGAAAGTATTACTTTTAGTATATGAAACGGAATCCTATTCGCTCACCCATTTAGCTTTACAGGAAGGCATCGGGCATTGTTTTTTATTGCGCAATGATTCCCAGGGTATTTCACCCAAAAACGTTCCACACTTGGGGCAAACATAGTCGATTTTGAATTGATTGGTCAAATCTTGCAACAACTGTGGGATTTTGGCTGATTGTTTCGCACCCAGATAGATACCGACCGTCGGAGCGCAGATCGTGATAAACAAGCTCAGTCCGAACAATTCCGGACTTCCTTTCCCTAGAAAACCGATCACAACCCCCACTACACCAGGAAGAGCAAACGGAAGTGATTGGAATAACCTAGTTTTAAATTGGTTAGAAGACTGTATCTTAACCTTTGCTTGAATGTAATCATCGTATATCTGCTTCAACACTGCAAACTCCTCGCTATAATCATTGTTGGACTTCAAGGCCTCGGAAATGTTTAACACATAATTATCTCCCAGCTTGATCGTATCGCTGGGAGTAACATGTTTTTTAACAATCTGAGCACCATTAACAAATGTTCCGTTTGTCGACCCTAAATCTTCAAGTAGCCAATATCCTCCCTCCTCACGGACCAGCTTTGCATGATACCGGCTTACATGAGGGTCGTTTACTACAAAATCATTATCGCTTGCTTTTCCAATTCTGATGATCATTCTGTAACAACTTTTGGTTCTTCAGGTTTTCCCATTTCCTTTTCGAGCGTATCTTTCAATACCTTCAAGGGATCCTTGGATATCACCAACTCCCTTGGTTTTCCATCCTGCGTTAGCAATAACAGCTTCTGCTTGGGTAAATTTATCTGCAAAATGTGATTTTTATTAATAATATGGCTTTTACCTACACGCATCAGGATTGTGTTACAACCTGCGACCTGTTTCTCCAATATTTCTTCAATTTTTCCTATATTGATTGCAAATGTGAATTGAATTCCGTTGGATAATAGTAATTTGGTGTAATTTCTATCTGCTTCAAAATAGAGGATCTGCCCTATTTTAATACGCAATAATTCATCTCTCGTCTTAATTATTAAATATCGCTCCATACGTAGATATTGTTTATTCGTTCATCATCAAAAAGCAAATGTACATTATTTTGTGATTCCTTCGGTACTTTTTTTCATAAATTATTCTCGAAAATCATCGGATACTACGATAAAATAAGAATTCCATACCCATGAAACTTTTGTTTCATAGGCATGGAACTCCAATTTCACTATTATGAAATCGAACATTTATGACCGGATCAGTCTTCTATAGCAGCCTGCGCCGCTGAAACTTGTAGTTGATATTCAGATATATACAAAACACAGCAAAACATAGTAAAAACATAAGCTATAAAAAGAGAACACTTTTGTATCTTTCTTTCGTTACTATTTCTACTTCGCAGACTTACTATAAAGCGACTTTTCTGCTTTACGGCCACAAAAATAACGTATTGTTTCCATATCAACGAACATTTCAATCTACTTCTTCTACTTTATTCCATATTCCCTTGTCTTCTCTCTTGCTCGCAGTTATACACACTCTTTCAGCCCCTCAAAGAGGAAGTTTGCAAAATCAAAAAGAAAGACAAATTTTTGTGGAGTTAAAGCCTCTGAAATACTTATGTAAGAATTTTTCCCCATTTTCTCATTGATTCATAATTGGCGTCAATGATTAAAGCTAACAACTTTGTTATCTTTGCAAATAACCTATATTTCCCTTACACAAGTAGTGCCTTAACCAGTATATATAACCGGTCAAGGCACAGGCTTTATAGGTAAAAGACTTTGTTTCGGCTAAAAATCCAATCCGTCATTCCATCCCGGATTCTGGGTCAAATGAGGATTTAGACTTCGCTCGTTGGAAGGGATCGGATATAGATAATCACGATTTTCATCCCACTCTTTACTTAAATGTGGATTGACCACGATATTTCCACTTGATCCGTTTTCCAACATCACGTCGCTACCAATTTTCAGATACTGGATATCCTTACCCGAATCTGGTTTCTTGCCGTCATAAAGGCAAACATCAATCTTCCCATCTCTATCTAAATCATAGACTCCAGGCCCGGGGAAATACATTCCCTTGAACTGTTCAACCAAAGTCTGTCCCTCTTTCCAACGGATCACATCATCCCACCGGAAACTTTCCATGACTAATTCAATCCGCCGTTCACGGCGGATCTCAAGAATAACTCCTTTGTTTTCACCATTTACCTGTTTATAGAGATTTGCCTGATAAGGATCCGGATCAGCATTTGCTGCTGCCATATCTAAAGCAGGCATGCCGGCACGTTCACGAATAGGAAAAATACTTAAATCTAAATCTGCCTGTGTTAATGTTCCCCGTTCAGCTTTTGCTTCGGCATAATTAAGTAGAACTTCAGCATAACGGAAGATAGGCATATCAGTCACAGACTTATTATATGTATCATAATCAGCACTTGCCACAAATTTGATCATTTGGTAACCAGTTACAGTTGAACCAAACTCTGGAACTAGTGTGGTTATTCCTCCAATACGCATGTAGCCAGGTGTACGAACGGTTTGTGAAAGGCGATAATCACGATTTTGCATTTCATCGTAGAACTCCATCTTGTCATATCCTGCTATGTCAGTAAAGCGGCTTCCATCACGCATCAGATAACTATTGACTAATCGTTTTTCCAGGCCAGGTCTTCCATAGGAAGCTGTCATGGTATAATAGTTCAGATTGTGATACACTTGCAGTTCATCACTAAAGGCACGTGCAAGGATTATCTCATCTTCGTTAGCATTAAGAGAAGCAAATAAATTTAAATAGTCCGATTCCGGATGTCCAGTATTATATAATTTATAACCACTTCTTTCAATAAGTTCCTTTGAAGCAGCTATTGCATTATCAAGAAACGCCTCATATTCCGGTAATTTAAACTCAGTATGATACTTTCGGAATGTTCCTTCAAACAGACAAATACGGGATTTCAAAGCCAATGCCGTCCAGCGGCTGATTTCATTGACAGTCTTTACTTCTGGCAAATGATCGATTGCATAGTTGATATCAGCCATCACAGAATCTAGAACTACTGTGCGAGGTGTACGTGGCGCTTGTAGTTTATCCCAATCCTTATCCGAAATAACTTCTGAATACCAAGGGACATCTCCAAACCGTTTCACCATATCGAAATAGAAGTAAGCACGGAAAAAACGAGCCACTGCATCATAACGGGTACGAGCGTTTTCATCTTTACACTTCGAAGAGTTTTGAAGATAAAAATTGATGTTACGTAAGTTACCCCAAGACCATCCGCCACCACTTGCCGGAACAAGGCGGCGTGATCCACCTTGTAGTTCATCCGCTAAATCTTGCTTGACAACATTGTCTATCGCTTCATTATAAACACCTTCAGCACTCGGAAGCATATTATAGAATGAATTCGTATAAAGTTGCAAATCATTGCCTGTATTAAAGAATGTTTCAGGCGAAATAGCATCCAGTGGATATTGTTCCATACCCGTACATCCGACCATTGCAAAAGCGGCTAATACGATCATGGAATATTTACATAATTTGTTCATTGTATCAAGTGTTAGAATTTTTTTAAAATGTGATATCTAATCCTACAGAGAATGTTTTTGAAAGAGGATAACTACGCCCGTTACTGTCAGCTATCGGCTGTTCCGGATCGATGTAATCTGTTTCGAACGGAGTCCAAGTAATTAGGTTTTCACCGCTGACATACACGCGAAGATTTTGGATATAAGCCTTTTGTATCCATTCTTTCGGCAAAGTATAACCAATAACTAAGTTTTTCAAACGCAAGTAACCGATATTCTGTATATACTTATCGTTAGGAGAATTTAAGCACCCACCCCCGTTCAGCGCCGTATAACCTCGCAAAACCGGAAAATAAGAGTCCGGATTGTCTTCGCTCCACAACTTACTCACAAAATCTTCCGGGACAAACGAGAAATAAGGACGAGAGAACGGTCCCCAGAATTTGTCTGCATTACTTGCCGGATACCAGTCACGGCGTCCGATTCCTTGGAATAAAGCAGACACATCAATACCGTTCCAGCTGGCATTTAGGTTGAAGTTATAATTATAACGCGGCTCAGAGTTTCCGATCACTTCCATATCTCCGGGGTCTTTCAACGTGCCCAAACCCGGAGTGATTTTACCGTCATTATTAAGATCAACAAATTTTAGGTCTCCTGCACGAAGATGTCCCCATTCTCCTGGCGATTTCTTGATTTGAGAGTTAACTTGTGTCTGATCAATCTTCCAGTTTGCAGCTTCTTCGTCTGACTTAAAGAAGCCGTCAATACGATACCCCCAAATTTCACCAAACTTTTTACCGACATAGTTATCTGTGATCTTCGCATTTCGAGGATCATAATTAGGGTTAGACATGGTACTTTCAGTTGCAAACTTTGTGATTTCAGAAGTTGCATCTCCCAAACCAAATGAGATACCATACTTGAATGGTTTGCCGGCTACTTCGAACTGATCGTTCCAAGAAAGGCTGAATTCATATCCTTTCGTCCGCATATCACCCGCGTTTTGTTTGGGTGATGTAGCTCCAAATACACCTGGAAGTGTTTCGCCTGGGATCAACATATCTGTCGTGTTACGAATATAATAATCACCCGAAAAATTCAAACGCCCTTCAAAAAAAGAAAGATCTAAGCCTATGTTAGTCGTTGTCGCCTTTTCCCAAGTAAGATTGTCAATGATCGGATTCGGAGAGCTGACATTCTGCGTTTTTTGTCCGTTTATCAACCAACTGGACAGGCTCATTCCCATCATCGAAATATAAGGATAATAATTGGAGGAAGTAGAAGAACTTCCCATCAACTGATTTCCCAATGTTCCATAGGATAAACGCACCTTCAAATTATTTATATGATCTTTCCAATCATCAAAGAAAGCCTCTTCACTCACACGCCAGGCAGCAGAAGCAGATGGGAAGAAACCATATCGATAGCCTTTTTTATAACGCGATGTTCCATCATAACGACCATTGAATTCAACCAAATAACGCTCGTCATAATTATAATTGGCCCGAACAAACGCACCAAACAAAACGTATTGGTACTGCCCCCCTCCAACTTCCATATCACCGGTTCCCAAGTTTAAATCATTCAAAGATTCGGAAATCAAATTTTTACGGGAAGCATATAAGCGGTTATGTTTTTTGGTCTCATAATTTACACCGATAGTTGCACCAACCGAATGTTTTCCAAATATCTGATTATAATTCAGATAAGCATTGAGCACATGCATCGGATCAAACCAATTAGTTTTCTTGTACTGATCAACGTTATAATTAGGCACATCCTGTAAAATTCCCGGTTGGATAGAGTATTGGACCACCGCCGAACGATACCAATCATCGGCCATATAAAATTGATATGTATAATCGACATTCAACTTAAAATAGTCACTCAAATCAAGTATTCCTCCGAAAGTCGTTCTGAATTCATGTACACCTTTGGATCCTCTGTTTTTACCATCCAACAACATTGCATTCATACCATCACCAATGGAATAGTTGTTTTTGAGCGTATTATACGTATATGTCCCATCCGGATTAATCGGAGCATAACAGGGCAACGCATGTACTGTCGTATTCTGGAAGTTTGCATTAGCTCCACCTTCCTTTCCTGTATATCGATAAGTCTGATCGTAATATTGTGTATTGTTATATACTTTCAGGAAAGGAAACAACTGCGCGTTGATCTTGCTATGGAAAGTATAAGATGTAAACTTGTCCGTATTTACTTTCATAATGCCATCTTGAGCATAATAGTTGCCTGAAAGTAAGAAATTTAACTTGTCATCTCCACCGGATAGGCTGATATTGTGTGATTGAGAACTTTGATTGTCTTTATATAGAAAATCCCACCAGTCCCAGTTACCATAATAATTATAGATATCCTTTCCATTCACATTCTTTACAACGATCCAAGGACGTTCCGGGTTTTCGACCTTATCATAGCGACGAGCTTCCAACTCGGCATAATCTTCCTCCGTATAACGTGTATAAGTATTACCGGTTGTTCTGCGAAATGCTTCGTCATTAAGCATTACCGATTCATATCCACAGGTGATAAAATCCGTGCTGACAGTGGGTTTTGATGTTGCAAAGAAACCATTGTAAGTAACACTCATCTTACCAGATTTCGCATTTTTAGTAGTGATCAATACCACACCGAAAGCACCACGTGCACCATAAATTGCAGAAGCGGCAGCATCCTTTAAAACAGAAACAGATTCTACATCATTTGGATTGATTCGGTTAATATCTCCCGGTACCCCATCAATCAAGATCAATGGTTCACCTCCATTCACCGAGCCTCGGCCACGAACTTGAACTGATCCGCCAGCTCCCGGTTGTGCTGTAGAGAATGTAATGTTAACATTCGGCATTACTCCTTGCAACATTTGTGTCACTTTTGGCACTGGACGATTCTCCATCTCTTTAGATGTAACTTGTGTGATCGCTCCAGTCAAGTTTACTTTTTTTTGTGTACCATAACCAACGACAACTACCTCGTCCAACATCTGAGTATCCTCAATCAAACGGATTTCAAAAGATGTCAAATTACCGACTTTTACCTCTTGAGGGACATATCCCATGAAAGAAATCTGCAAGATGGCATTGCTCGGAACATTCTCCAAAACAAACCTACCGTCAATATCTGTGATCACCCCGATCGTACTACCTTTAATTACGACATTGGCTCCGGTGATCGGTCCTAAAGCATCTTCAACGGTCCCTCTGATTGTTTTCCCTTTTTGTAAAACCACAACTTCATCTGTGTTATCTATTTTAAGTGTATTACCACCTATTGCTAAAGCAGGCATCGCAGAAATAGATAAAAACAGAAAAGATGATTTTAACAGTAACCCTTTTTGGCAAAGGATACGTACTCTTTTTTTCATTAATTTATTTTTTTGAAATTTGTGACACAAAGATAGATTTTGTAAAATTCTGTATTGATTACAAAATAATTATATAAGTATTACAACTATATTAACAATACACAAAGAGAAATGCAAATAAGACCCGATTACAGTTTTATGATATTGAAACATTTCATATATTTGCACTATGAGAAGAAAGATAATAGCATACGGTCATTATTACAAAGAGTTTCTTGCCACTCTAACAGAAAAAGAAATTCAGAAAGTCAAATATGTACTTTCGTTGCTCGAAACCGATGATCGTGTACCTGTGAAATTTATAAAGTCTATACGAGACGGTTTATATGAGCTACGTATAGAATACAACAGTAACATTTATCGAATCTTTTTTATTTTTGACGAGGGGAAAATTGTGGTTTTATTTAACGGTTTTCAAAAGAAAACCCAAAAGACACCAAAATCAGAAATAGAAAAAGCATTAAAAATAAAGGAGGAATATTATGAATACAAAAGACAACATGATAACAGACATTAGTGCTGAACTCGAAAAAGAATTTGGAGTACCAGGTACTCCCGAACGTGCCAAGTTCGATGAAGAAGCATATGCTTTCTATACAGGGCAAATATTGTTAGAGGCAAGACGAGAAGCAAAAGTAACTCAATCGGAACTTGCCAAAAGGATAAATGCTACTAAATCGTATATTTCTCGTATTGAAAACGGTTCTATCAATCCAAGTGTAGGTACATTTTATCGGATAATGAATGCGCTTGGGTTAAGGGTTGAAATTGTTAAACCTCTTATGTAATAAAAAAGGCGACGAAAATAAATTCGCCGCCTTTAAAATATGTCTCAAAAGAGAACTTGCGTAAACAAATGCCTTATGCAAAGGTTCAGACTTTCCAGCCACTTTTTACCGAACTTAGTATTTAACCAGATTGCTATGGCAGATCCTACCACTGCCATTATGCAGAATAATCCTATTAATGCGCCCATATCTTTTTACTTTATTATTTTATGCAAATATGTAAGTCGCATTTGCTCCAGTTACAAAACAGCAACAGCTTTGCGTATGTTATCCAATATCACGGACAGCTTACTATCACGCCGAGCGGTCTGCATATCGTAATTGGATTGCATATTCACCCATATGTAAGCAGGTATTCCGGTTGCCGCCTCAATCTTCAATGCGTATTCGGTGGTTATCGGGCGTTTGCCGTTTATCACCTCGTTAAGCACGGAATAAGAAATACCAATTACAGCCGCAAATTTCCTTTGCGACATTCCACGTGATTCTAACTCGTCTTTCAGTATTTCTCCCGGATGTATCGGGGTGGACGGTTGTAGCTCGTGCGGTGCGTAAGTTTTTTTTGTTTCCATATCCACAACTATTTGTAATGATTACTAATATCCAGCAAACGGCAGACTGTTACTATTTGCTCGTTCATAACATCCCTAACGGTAAGTTCAAGTCGGTATTGCCGATTTATCCGCACGGATGAAATACCTTTCTTATCCCCTTTCAAAACCTCGTAATTGAGTGCATTGTTTCGGAACAAGTCGGTAATGGTATTTGCGGAAGAAAGCACGAAAACTGCCTTTTGATAACCCCTTATCACTTCTGGCTGGTAGCGGTGCTTTTTGTCGTTCGTTCTACCTTCTGTATAGAGTTCACGCAAATAGTCCTTGTCAAATTCAATAATCATATCTTTCCGTTCCTTTGTGCAAAGTTACCTTTTTTGCAAATATTCGCAAATTATCGAACACTTTATTTACACTCAGGGGCTACAATCTGGATTTCCCCCATCGCTAAGCATCTAAACTTGGTGATGGATTTTTTTTGCTTCTTTTATAATCGGAATGAACTTCTTTCTATCAATCCCAAGTAAATTGAATTTTGTATTCAGGAATTTGTTATATTAAAGATTTTAACCATCTTTGCTGCATTAAATAATAATCGTTATGTCCATAACAGGTATTAGAGAACTTCTTTCACGTTCAGATGCAAGCGGATCAAAATCCACAATATTGAAACCTTTGACATGGTTCTTAGCACTAATAATTGGAGGTATTTTGACATTACTAAAATTTGGATCGCCTATTTGGTTAACTATAATGCTGGCTGTTATTTTTTGCTTAGGAGTTGCTGTATTCTTTTTTGTTTACATATATTGTTTGATAAATGATAGAGATTCATTAAGAAGTGAAAAATTTACTATTCAAAAACTGGCTATTGAAAAAGGAATTATGGGTGATGATGTGACTGGAATTGCACCATTATCTAATAATCGTCAACCAAACAAATGTAACTCTCGACTATCAAAGGAGGATGGAATATGAAAAAAAGATTTGTAGTTTGTTATAGCGACAACATCCCCAAAGAAAAGGAGATGCATTTTATACAATTTATAAAAGATAATAAATTGGGGTGGTGGCATTGGATTAGTAATATGTGGCTGTTGGTAGATAGTTCTGGTCAAATGACAGCATCAATACTTAGAGACAAAATATGTAAGCTTTATTCTGAAAATCGAGTTATGGTTATTGAATTGGATGGAGATAGAGACACGTGGGCCGGCTTTGGACCAACTCAACCCAAAAATATGTTTGACTGGATAAAACAAAATTGGGGGAAGGATTGAATTTAAATTCCATAACCCAGAATCCCCCATCGCTAAGCATCTAAACTTGAGACGATGGGGGATTCTCTCTATTTTTTATAGCACAGTTTACAAGCTCGTTTACCTTGTTGTTTAGCCGTTTCCAAAGAAACCAACTTAACTTCCCCTTTACAATTATCCAGTCCTTTGCAGTTCTTGCTGGAATGGTACACTTTAGCGTATCTACCAGTGCAAATATATACATTTGCCACTTGAGCGGCTCCAGTCAAGGATACCAATAAAGTTACTACTAAAAGTAACTTTAATGTCTGTTTGATTTTTGTGTTCATATGAATTTATTCAAGATTTGTAAAATAATTCATCTATAATATTTTGCATATAGGTGTAATTGTAGGTTAGTTTTATTTATAACTCATCTTGTTCTTTTTGAAACTGTTTATCTGATAGGTTCTTATCATAATATGATAATGTAACATAATAGAGCATTTTTCCTCCCCTTGATTCACCATATTCCCAGTCTAATATTATGCCCGTTCTGTCATCTTCAAATATTATAATATCAGTATCTTCTTTTAGTACATACATGTTGTATTTTAATGTTAACGCATTTTTTATCGTATCAAATTTGTCAATGGCTTAATCTTTATTGATATATCCAGATGAATATACTACAGATTTCCATAAATCGTTATAAAAAGATAGAGTAACATTGTTAAAGCTAAAACCTCCAAAACGAACATTATCATACATAACAATACTTTGATCTTCTTCCAATACATTGTCAACCAATCGTCTGGCATCTTCTTCACTACGCATCATAAATCCACGTTTTTCTCTATCCCACCAGCCTTTCATCTCTTTGGCGAACATGGCTGTGTGCTTCTGAACTTCCTTGCGCAATTCCGACTGAAATTTTACAAGGTGCATGTCCAATACCTTGCCTCGCTTGGTAGTGTATTGTGCCGGCTCAATAGTGTATCCATTGCCGGAGACAGAAGATTCCACTTTTTGAGGAACGTCTTCTGTCTTTACACTCTTATATTCTGCAAACGCTTTTGTCTTACGGTGGCTGCTACCTATCCATTTCTCGAAATCCTCCAAGTTTACGGGGGTTACCACCGTCTTGTGCTTCTTCGCCCAATCTTTGTCATAGTTGGCGAAATAAGCCGTCTCGGCATCGGCCGCCTCATTGAAGCCAAGCATTACCTTATGCTCGTCAAAGCTGCCATCCTCGTTGTATTGATCCACCACAAACGCTTTTCGACCGTTCCACCCATCAATATCATCAGATAGGAACACATCTATATGGTCGCCGTCCACGCCCTCCGTACCACGAATGTAGCCGTAGGTGTTCTGCATGGTCGTTTCCCACTTCTTACCATTAGCATCCACGCCACTACGAACAGAACCTTTCGGTTGCTCGATGCTAATATCAAATGTACCTACACGCACATGCCCTTTCTTGTAATTGCCGGCTTCCTTCTGGGCTTCGGTAGGATTTATATCGGTATTTGCTTCGGCATCTGCAATTTTTTCGCTTAAATCGTTGATATTACGAGATGAATCGCTATCTTTGTCGGTAGAAGAGCTTTCGGTTTGCAGAGGAGCTGTGTCATTCTGCAATTCAGTATCGCCAATGTCTGTCGTCCTGTCGGTAGCCGTTGGCTTTTCTTTTTCAAAGGCAGTCAATAGCCAATTCTTCTTCTCTCCATCCCATTCAAGGCGCACAGCCGCTTTATGCGTTTTACTCTCAAGGTTTACACGGTTAGCACTACGGCTTATCACCACCATGTCGTCTAAGATGTCCTGCAAGCTGTCGAGAACCTCGGGGTGGAACTTGGCAAGTTTAGATAGTCCAAAGCCATTGCTCTTCCCTGTCCCCTCTTTGCCCCAAACAAGATCTATGTCTCCGACCTCTTTGTGGTGAAGTGCACCTATCGCTTCTCCGCTTCTTTTCCTTAAGAGGAACTTTATCGCTTCTTTAGCCTTGCCTCTGAATTGATCATAGATATCACCAAAGACTCCTTTACCTATCGGTTTTATTTCTCCGGGTGCGCTTTCTTGTGCAACTCCATTCGCGCGATCAACACCGGGGCCAGCCGGTTCTCCTGCTTCAATTTCTCCACTTCGCCCGGTCTGAGCAGATTGTTCTCCTTGCAGTATCTCGCTGCCTCCTTCGCGTAAGACATCGCCTCCGCTTTCGTCATTTCCTTCAGTGTTTTCATCTTTTTCTGTTCTATTTTGTGCTAATATAGCATCTATTTCTTCCAGTTCTTCCTGGATTGCCCGAATTTCGTCAGCCATCTGATAATCCAACTCAAATTGTTCTTCATCAGTAAGCATCTTTTCTTTAAAATCACGAACAACCGCATCTTCGTATGCCTCATAATCTTCAGGCGAAAGGTGATAATTTTCCTCACACCAGCGAGCATATTCGTTATATTCTGCCTGCCGCATCTCCTCGGCTTTCGCTTCGCGGCGGTTCTTGATGTAATTGATCAGATCGCCACGGGTACGCGCCGTCGAAAGCACCTCAATAATAGCATTACGACCAGCATTCGGATCTTTCTGGTCAAAGAAATTAGTGCCGTTCTCTAAATCTGCCTGCATCAGGATTTCGCCGGCACGCTCTATCGATACGCCACCTTTATCTTTCCCGGCAAACAATCCAAACAGCGAACGGGATTCAGATATACGTCCTCCGGTTTCACGTCGATAATCATCCTGCAGCAACTTTATAGAACCATTGGCCAGCATTTGCGCAGCCAGTTCCTCCCCGCTTTGTGGTGCAGTATTACGCATTAAATTAATGGCAGCTTCTTCACCCGGTTTCACACGGGCATCCTGCAATTTTGATTTAATATCTTCCCAATAGCTCTTTTCCTGTTCGATAGGCTTCCGCCCTTCTTCCCACTCTTTTTTTCTGGCTTTATAACCGTCTATATCAAGCTCCATCACAGGAGCCTTTTTGCCCGACTCGGTTAAACGCCTTTCTGCATCAGAAATATGATTATTTACAAACTGGTCCACTTCTTCAAGTGTTAGGGAACCGTCAAGAAGAGCATCTAAAGTATCACTGATTTCCGCCTGATGATAAATAGGATTACCAGCCTCGTCCATGGGAATAGATGATGGAGTATTTGACTCTTGGTTAATCGGAATTTCCGTCTGGGATGCTGGTAAAATAACATTTCCTTCGGCAGAACTATCCACATCTGGCGTGACAGTCTGGTAAAACGCTTCCAGATCTGCTAATTCCTGTTTTTTTACACGTATTTCATCCCGCAACGATGCACGTTCCCCGCCCGATGCTTTCTCAATCCGGGATTCTGACTTGGATATTTCACTTCGTTTATTCTCTATATCCGCACGCAAATCTTCAAGAGCCGTCTGAGGAGATTCGGAAAGGGACGTATATTCATATTGCTGCTGTGGAGTCATGGCCTTATAGTCGATTGTCCCGTCATTTCGTTTGGGCAACGATGTGACAACACTCTCCAACGTCTTTTCCGGCACATTTTCTAACACTTTGCTGTCTTCATCCGTTGAAGAACCTTCATTTTGGGTTTTATTTTTTGACATATTGTCTATAATAGAATCCAACCCTATTTCTTCCGTCATGCCATCAACTTCAACGATAACACCTCCATCATCGCTCATCTGCTGCACTATCCCTTGACGACCGTCCACCAAATTCACCAAATCGCCAGGATTAAACATCACCGATTGCATATCTGCAGCTTCGGACTCCATCTCTTCTTGTGCAATCACTTCGCCGGGGACTGTGTTTATGATATCGGCATATAATTGCTCAACTGGATACTGTTCGATCAAACTATCGAACATTTCAGGTCGTCCTTGCTGGACTTTGCCATTTTCATCAAGATAATACAAAATATCATCCGACTGTTTTGCATCCACCAATCCTTCTTCGTCAAAAACAATATTACCGCCTGTTATATAAACCGGCTGGTCTGAAGAAGGAAATTTGACTGTAACAACTTGCCCCATGTCTTTATTGGCCGTTCGGCCAATATCATCCATACGGCGTCTTGTTTCTTCGTCAATACGCGACTGCACATAGTCTACATATCCGTTATAATTCAGCAGATCAACCGTGTATTGTTCAAGTTTTCGCTTTTCCTCCGGATTCAAGTTCTTAACCGATGCAACATTATCGATAAAAGATTGTATTGATTTCGGATTTTTCAATCGATTAACGATCGCGTCATTGAACTTTTCCACATCTTCATGCAGGATTTCCCCGGCGAAAGTTGAAGATTCTTTATATCTATTCGTGATCTGCCGTTTTTGATAAGCACTATATCCTTTAGCTGCACCAATAAAAGGAGAAAACTGTGCACCTCCCATTGAACCAGCAACACCGGCATCAAGCATCGTTTAAAATATATTGTCATTACGCTCTACACCTGTTAATCGGTCTATCGCATAACCGGCAAGAGCATTTCCGGCCTCTTCCAAGCCTTCTGAGGCTATCGGCATTGCAAACCAATGTTTCCCCTCAAAAGAGGCTATCTTATCAAGAAAATTCTTCTTTACAAGATTGGCGGCTACCTCACGACCACTCTTCTGTAAGATGTTTCTTACTGTACGGCCCATCATCCCCGCGCCAAAAACTTCAGACAAATTTTCGGCCGCACCCGTTCCAATCGCATTAGCCCATTTTAAAGTTTCGCCCATTTCTGGATTTTCCCGGCTCAATTCGTCATATTTGTCAGAAGCAGTAGTAAGCCCTGCTGCAACAAGTCCCGCACCACCTGTTGCAGCAATAGCAGCAGAAGTCGCAGCAGATTCGGCTGCATCCAAAAAAGCTGAACCGAACGCCCCTTGATAATCGCCCTCGCTCCATAGGTCTGAAAAACTTTTTCCTTTATAGCGATCCGACCGTTCATGCATATCTTCTGCGAACGCTTCTGCGTTTTTAGAGAGTCTTTCTAAATCAGCATTCTTATCTGGAATATGAGCAATCATGCCAAGCCCAGGAATAGTACCCGCAAGAGACTGTGCAGCCGCACCAGCTGCCCCTTTAGTATGCTCATTTGCCCAATCCACAGCAGATTCGACAGGGGTAGTGATCTTTTTCAGTAAATTGGTAGAAGAGCCTACCAGACGGCCAGCGCCAGCAGCAAGACGTTCGCCAAAATCCCCAAAGAAATTATCCGTATCTCGCATCTCATCTACGGAGATATCCGGCTCTGGATGTTGCTGCATGAATATATCATATTGTGATGCCTTGACACGATACGGCTTATCCGGCCTCTCAATTACTGTCACAGCATCTGGATATTCCGATGCAAAATCAGGTATATATTCTGGGGAGACATCATACTTAACCCCCTTGTTTTCAAAAATAGGCATAACTTTATTTGCTTTTCGGTTTATACTTAATCACTTCTTGTTCCGGACTGAAATCAACAACCTCTTTTCCATTCAAGTATTCAGGAGGACGATACGGCCCGCTATACTCTTGTTTTGGAAAAAATCGCTGTAGATATTCATAAACGGTCCGCTGTGCATCTTTCGGCTCATATGCCCCGTTTATAATCGACTCCAATTCTTCCTGTAACTCTGGAAAATCCTTTATCTTCCTTTTCACAATAGATAGCATCTTAGTTGACTGATCTCCGCCTTCACCCATTTGCATTTTTATATCGTCAACTGTACGCCCGTCGTTAGGATTAGAAGCTATTATTTCCTGCATCCTATTGTATAAATACCCAGCTACCGCGGTTGCTTCGTCTTTAGGTATCACTGTTTTTCGCCCATTATGGCCAATCAAATAGTCGAACTTATCTTTTCCTTTTTCTTTGTCCAGACTTGCAGCAATTTTTTGTCGCTGGAGATCAAGATTCTGCCTTCTGTATTCAGCCGTTTTTCTATCCCTCTCCGCCTGCATTTCTGCATCTGCTTTATCCTTTGCTGCTCGACGGGTATTCTCTGCAAGTTTAAGTCGAGTGTCAATATCAAACTTATACTTATTCCAATCAGCAGTAGCTTTTGCAGCAGCAGCGGCCCTTTCATTTTGATAATCCTGTAAGCGGGCATTAAGAAGAGCATTATCGAATCGGACGCTATCTGCCCGCTGAAGGTCTTTCAGCCTTTGCAATCTTGCGTCAGCTATGCTTGTGTTCGATTGAGGCTGGTCAAATATCCTACGACCGGCTACACCAGTCGCAAGATTGACACCTAACCCCAATATATCCGATAACATCCCAAGTTTTTTCTGCCGTTCCGCTTCTGCGACCTCTTTTTCATACGAGCGCGGCCTGCCGTACTGACTTACGATATCATATATAGTTTGAGGCTTAATGGTTGTTTGTGATACCAGTTCCACCTCTACTTTATCTGAATATTCCGGTCGAGGAACATTTAACAAAGAACCGGACAACATAGGCGTATCTTCCGCAGGAGCCGGAGTAAACGTGCCGTCCGGCTTTTGCCTTGCTTTTAGCTTTTCGAATAATAATCCCATATCAATCCTTATTTATTCCACACACTTCCTAGTCTATCTACCATCTTACCCGCTAACTTGGAGTTTCCAAGCAGGCTACCAGCAGTCTGCAAAGCACCACCAGCCATACCGGCATAACCTCTTTCCGACATGGCTGATTGGCCAAGACGAGCCTGATCAAGTGCATTCTGCTGATTTAGGTACAGGGATTTTACATTGTTCTTATACGCATCGGCATTTGCCTGAATGCCGGACGCGGCATCAGCGATAATTTCATTATTCGCCTGCTTTTGTGCAACGACAGCTTCCGGAGTTGCGCCTGTTACAGCCGCCGAAGCTGCAGCAGTTTGGTTGCTTTTTCTCATCGTATCCCTTACCCGCTTCATGGCCGCCTGTACATCCGATCGATCCATATAATTCTGGTAATATTCGCTATTGAAGAAATCTTCATTTCGTTGTTTAGCTTCGCGGATGATCCGATCCTGACGCTTTCTTTCTTTAGCCGCCTTGATACCTCCAAACATTGAATTTGCAAGCCCTAAGCCGCCTCCTATTAATCCCAACATATCAATACTTTTTTCCACAAATGTAAGATTACAGGGCCACTACGCACATGTTAAATTGATACTTTAATTAAATAAGCATATATTATTGTTTTATACATTGTTATATTTGCAATAAAAACTATTTACAAACTATTATATGGCAAGACCGAAAGGAGCACCGAAAGTCGGGGGAAGAGTAAAAGGAACACCAAACAAGATTAAGTTGGAAATCCGCATAAAGATGTCGGATTTTATCATTGACCATTTCAGTGACTTTGTCAAGTATTGGGAAGAACTACCGAAGGAGTCCCCTGCTAAATTCAGCACATATATCAATGTGCTAAAGTATGTATTGCCTCCAATAGCAGCCGAGCCCTTTAGCGAAGAAGGAATGGAGTCGACTGCAAGTGCAATATCAAAGAGTATCGAAGATTTAAAGAACGCATCAAAATAAGATACAGTATGACAACAGTAATCAACATCAACAGAGCCTTGATATTCGAGAGTATCTCCAAAATAACCGGCTTTATAGGTAAAAACGTTGAAAACGGACTGGATCGCATTGTAGTGACGGAAGACGAAAAAAATATCATCGACGACCTCATTAGATGTTCGATCATATCCATGACCGCTTTCGTTTCAGCGTATCATCCAGCCTTAAATGACGACGGAATAACCATCGAGACACCTTCTAATTTTGACAGGACCGCATCCGAAGCGTTACAATCGGAAATGGAAACGTATATCATCAATCAATCATGCTGCAACTGGTTCCATATCGCAAGGGAAGAAAACGATGCGGAAAAATACAGCGAATATGCAAAAAACAATATCCTAAATATAAACCTACTTCTTTCGAGAAGGACAAGACCTCAAAGAATATGACTGTTCAATTTGAAATAGCAAAAAAAGATGTGCTCCTACAGGTCAAAACAGAAGCTTTTGTAACAGGTGAAGCAAACAAGGACGGCGAACTCTCCCGTATCAACCATGCAACAAAAACACAGGCAAGCGACGATGACGATGATATTCTTAATGAGTATATCAATACGGCAGCATCAGCGATTACCGATTTGCTGTCCGGCCATCTTTCGCCATCACAGCCTGCAGATCAAAAAGAAAAGTTTATCTTCACATGCCAAATGCCTGATTCGTACGATACAAATCAGAACCGGGCTATCACAAACGGCATCAAAGATTATATGTCGGCCTATACTCTATACAAATGGTATAAAAGGGTGGCTCCGGACATGGCAGATGCAAGTGAATTAGAAATTATCAGGTCTGATATCAATCATAGGATAAACCAAAGAAGAAAACCCGTCAGACGGCCTGTTCTTCCTCTCAACTTTTAAAAGAGACAACCGCTAACTCTAAAACTTAGCGGTTGTCCACATTATACGCAATACCGGCTCATCTCAAGCGATTCGTGTAGGTTTCATCCACCATAAACTCAATATAGTTTAACGCGACATCCGTGCGTATCCCCCCGACCAAAGCTATCATGAAATATTTGAACGCTTTCGTTTTGTTCATCTTGGTAATAAGATCGCGTACGTCTTCAATCTTTTCACGCCCAGACAGCAGAATAAAGTGTTCGGCATCGTTGCTACCCAAGATATAGAAGCCACATTTGCTGAAAGCCAAAATCTCTTGATCCCTGAATTTAACCGTTTCTCCGCGAAAATATACTAATGATTCGGATGGACGTATTATGCCACGAATAGCTGATTGCACGATGCGTTTATGGGTAAGCGTACCAAACTTGATAGGACGAGTCAGTAACAGTATTTTGTTGACTGTCCTATGCCCATTGTGCATATTGTAAACCCCGTGGTCGTTGAATACGGCCAAACATTCGGGATAAGAGTTTAGAAAGCGGTTGATTGAAGCGGAAATCTTGTACCAGCTACCTGATTGCATATTGAACACATAGGAATATGGGTAGTTCCGGTTTGCTACAATAACCTCTTTGTCTTCATAGTTATACCCGACCTTTGCTTCCTCCAAATAATAAATAAATTCAGTGGAGGAAAGTTTGTCACTGAATCCACCCACACCTGCAATTTTCTTAATTATAGGCGAACTGTCGACTGCCGTAGGAAGATAACCTTCCATGTCGGACGATATATCTCTTACAGTCGATCCTGATAGGACCTTCAGCCCTGAATCCGTAGAAAACACAATTGCATCATCAGTGGAAACAATGGAATCTGGATTATTGCATACATCCCGTGTCACAGAAAAAGAATTTGCATAAGCGATATCGCCGGTTCCGACCGATAAGGCAAAAACACCTTCGCCCGTAAACACATAAAGAGGAAATTGCCCGAACTGGCCCGTCGACAAGGCCGTTGTCGCTGTAGCCATTGCCACTATGTTACGACTCGAAACCGTATATGTTTGTTTGGCGGGAAAATAAAACGGGTTTGAGACATTTGATACCTTCAATTTGTTGGGAGCAACCGACACGGAATCTTCTGGCAAAGGCGTATAGGTCCCATACTTATCGGTTATCGAGTAAGGATAAAGTCCTTTTAAGCTATAGGCTATGTTCAAGAAAGGATGCGGCTTTAACGGAATCTCATCGTAATACTTATCATTGTAGATAATCATTTTGACCGCCCGTGAATCCGGGTAAGACAGGTATGGGGAAACCATAGCACCATAGGCCGTACTTGCTCCATGTACTATTTTCATTCCGCTTTCCGTCTTGACATGCACCTCCGTATTTACCGTAAATTCGTTAATGTCGCTAACCGCAAATATTCCCAGAGGATAGGGTTTGGCAAGTTTTTCCCGGATGTTCCCTACATGCAGCTTTCCGTTATATGTATACAGGTTTCCGGTTATCCTGCTTCTCGTAAAATCATCATCAGTTGCGACTTCTTGCTGTTCCAGGTTCTTAAATGCCTTGCCTTCGGCAAATATATTTTCAAACCCATTCGATATATCTCCGATCGGGATGCTTTTGACAAGATAAAAATTAGATATTTCCCCTATTTCTTCAAGCAATTCGCTTTCCGACTTAAACGGGAGATCCACCATCATATTATTCTTGTCCAAAACGGTCACTGTTTTTATCGTACTATCAAGATCATTGATTACAAACGGTCTTGAAACGAATATGTCCACAGACGAAGCGACATCTTTCCAGCCGGACAAGCCGGATAAATCATATTTAACGCCTATGGTCCGAGGGTTTGCGATAAGTTTATAAGTAAAACCTTCCACCGACAGGGAGTCAAAATCAAATTTGGTTTTACTTACTGCCATCCTAATAAAATTTGGTTCGCCGACCAGCAGCGGGGACGAATGCATCACGTAGCTCTCATCGAACAGCCTGACGGCATACCTTACAAGGACAGGATATATAACATGTCCTGCATCATACACATCTTCTTGCAACAGTTTGTAATAACTTGCTTTAAAAGAATTGGTAATAATCTTTTCCCCGGCCTCGTTCAATGTTACAAGGCTCCCGACATCCTGAATACGAACTGCCGGCTCCAAATTACACGATATATCATCCGAGTAGACAGCTTCTTCTTTAATACAAGAAAAACGGATCGACGGTTCCGGAATCTGATCACCAAGATATGTATATTCCCCACCTATGAATATTGCATAATGGATACTTTCGCCCGTCGCCATGACGAGGATATTCCCGACAGATTGTATCTGCTTTACGCCAGGTATCTGCGCGAAAGCTGTATTCTTTACAACCCATTGCCCGTCCACTTTATCGCTATCGAAAAGGACAATGTCATTGGCATACGAAATCAAATGCTCGTACGTGCCGTTTTTGTGCACAAATACCGGAGATTTTCCCTCTGCAAACTGACGTTCAAGTATTGGCCTCCCAACGGGTTCTATCGATCCGTTTTTAGGACGTGCATTTATCAGTTCCGAGCACATCCCGTCTTTTGACACGCCATCATCTGTATACGGCTTATACCTCCCAGCCCAACATTGACCTTATTCATAGATTCTTACTTTTTACAAAGTAAGGCATTGCAAGTAATGTAGTAACTGTTATTTTGGAACAAATAAAAGGCTTACCCAAAAGATTGCCGTTCCTATGAAAAACCCTTTCCTTTTTGCCGTTCGTAAAATCTGTGTTCTTTTTTGTCCAGATTATCAACCCTAAACAACGCTTTACTCCCAATAGGCATATCTTCTGGAAGATGTTTTACCAACTCGGAAATTACATCGTTAACATTGTTATACCCCAAATCTTCAAACGAATATATTTTCTTCTCTTGGAAAAACACAGTGCCACGGACCATGTTTTTGAATGATATTCTAAATTGAGTTTGCTCCACATCTACATCATCTTCCAATAAATCCGGCAACTTATCATAAAACACAAAATCTATCACTTTCCGGTTTAACTCCGAAACAATCGAGTAATCTGGTTTGACATATACCTCCGTCACTTTATGAGCGCTTGCATGGTTCATGGCAAACGCCACATCATACATAGTTGCCCTTATATCATTTCTCGCAATCGTTCCCCAGCTATGCCGGAACGTGTAGACACAATATGACTCTGGAAGTTCATTGAATTGACAAATTTTCCTTAGACCGCCATTCACATTCACATTAAAAATGTCATTATCAGAATAACGTTTATGGAAATTAAAAAGATATTCATCCCCGTCTTCAGATTTGTATTTTTCAAACAAGTCTTTTAAAATATCCGGCACATCCAGTTCCATATACGCACCATCACTCCTGAACTTAGCCGTCTTCCGTCTATTATAGGAAATTTTCCCATCTTTATAATCGGATACCTTCAGATGATACAAATCTGCAGTATTTATACCTGCCAAACACATCACCATCTTGGCAACATCTTGAGCTAATTCCGGGAGTGGACATTTCATCTTTGAAGGAGGAAGAGGTAATTCAAAGAATTTTTTTATTTCTGAAGCAGGTATGGCCTTATGTTCCGGCTTATCGGATTTAGGAATAACAATCTTTGGCCAAGGATTCGTTTTTATCTGGATAAGCCCACGGTCATAATCGTTATACTTCAATATGGCAGCTTTGAATATTTGTCGTACGCAAACAGGATACATCTCTTTCGCCCTTGATGTTCCAGATAAAGATTTCATCCAATCATTTACAAACTTAGTTGTGAATCTAGAAAACATCAGTTTATTCGTCCCGGCGAATCTTTCCAAATGCTGATACGCCAACTGATAATTTTTTGCATTTCTTTCTTGACCGGATTTTGCCATTTCAAACTTATATTTTCGTGCAAAATCTGAAAAGCACACGTCGGTTTCTGTTTTTTCCAAAAAATCAACAAGCTCTTTTATGCTCCACTTCGATATATCTTCTTTATTGGCTTTATCTATATATGTCTTAATAATGTCTGAACAAAAAGATAGCACAAAAGGATCTTTCACTTCGCCTGTGCGTGTCAATCCTTTTTTATCCACCATCTTATCCGTTTTTATGTAAGACGATTTTCGATTATGAGTAACCCTTATGTAAACGGGATAAAAACCGTCACTTCTCTGTTTTTGCACACATGTCTTGAAAGTTGCCATAAATCAATAATTTAGAACTCTAAACATATGTTGCAAAAATACTAAACTATTTCTAAACATCTACCTACATTTTATTCATTTTACGCTTATAACGCAATAAATAATAAAAGGCTGACAGACAGCTCAACAACTATCTATCAGCCTAACTTATTGATAATTAAAGTGTATTTCTAAAGAAATATCAGTCTTCTATAGCAGCCTGCGCCGCCGCGATACGTGCGATTGGAACGCGGAACGGTGAGCAGGAAACATAGTTTAATCCTACTTTATGGCAGAACTTCACAGAGGAAGGTTCACCGCCATGCTCGCCACAGATACCACATTTCAGATCCGGGCGGATAGCACGTCCCTTTTCTGTAGCCATACGCACCAACTGTCCCACTCCATTCTGATCGAGAACTTGGAACGGATCGACTTTCAGAATCTTCTTTTCCAAGTAAACAGGCAGGAAGGAAGCGATATCGTCGCGAGAGTAGCCGAAAGTCATCTGTGTCAAGTCGTTTGTACCGAACGAGAAGAACTCGGCAGAAGAAGCAATACGGTCGGCAGTCAATGCCGCACGCGGAATTTCGATCATCGTACCGACCTTGAAGTCGATGTTGTCTCCCATTTCTTCGAACAACTGTGCGGCAGCTTTACGGATCACTTTTTCTTGTTCCTTGAATTCGTATAAGATACCCGTCAGCGGAACCATGATTTCAGGTTTAGCTTCAATACCTTCCTTCTTCAGTTCAAGAGCGGCTCCCAAAATGGCACGTGTCTGCATTTCTGTGATTTCGGGATATGTGTTACCCAAACGGCAACCACGATGTCCTAACATCGGGTTATGTTCACAGAGTGATTCAACTCGTTTCTGGATCTCTTTTACTGATACGCCCATTGCTTCCGCCATTTCTTCCTGACCTTTCAGATCATGAGGAACGAATTCGTGCAAAGGAGGATCGAGCAGACGCACGGTTACCGGACAACCTGCCATTGCCTTGAAAATACCTTTGAAGTCCTCCTTCTGGTAAGGCAGGATCTTTGCCAGTGCATTCTTACGCCCTTCCGCATCTTCCGCCAGGATCATTTCACGCATAGCCTTGATTTTTTCACCTTCGAAGAACATATGTTCCGTGCGGCACAAACCAATACCTACAGCACCGAAATTGCGTGCGATCGTAGCATCGTGCGGAGTATCGGCATTCGTGCGAACCTGCAACTTCGTATATTTATCTGCCAAAGTCATCAATTCGGCAAAATCACCGGACAGTTCGGCAGCCTTCGTCTCTACCTTTCCGACATAAACCGTACCGGTCGTACCGTTTATAGAAATATAGTCGCCTTCTTTCAGCTTAATACCATCGACTTCTACAGTCTTATTCTTATAATCGATTTCCAAAGCTCCGGCACCGGATACGCAGCATTTACCCATACCGCGTGCAACAACGGCAGCATGCGAAGTCATACCGCCACGAGCAGTCAGAATACCTTCGGCAACAGCCATACCAGCCAGATCCTCAGGGGATGTTTCGATACGGACCATTACGATCTTCTTTCCGTCAGCATGCCATTTGGCCGCATCATCGGCGAAGAACACGATCTGCCCTGTTGCCGCTCCCGGAGATGCCGGCAAGCCTTTCACCCAAACTTTCGCCTGTTTCTCGGCCACCTTGTCGAATACCGGGTGAAGCAGTTCATCCAGTTTATTCGGTTCGATACGTTTCAATGCTGTCTTCTCGTCAATCATACCTTGATGCAACAAGTCGATTGCGATTTTAACCATTGCAGCACCGGTACGTTTTCCGTTACGGGTTTGCAGGAACCACAGTTTTCCTTCCTGCACGGTGAATTCCATATCCTGCATATCATGATAATGGTTTTCCAGCTTTGTTTGCAGTTCGTCCAGTTGCCTATAGATTTCCGGCATGGCTTCTTCCATTGAAGGATATTTAGTTATGCGTTCTTCTTCTGAAATACCGGCACGTTTCGCCCAACGCTGCGAACCGATCTTGGTAATCTGTTGCGGCGTACGGATACCAGCCACCACGTCTTCGCCTTGTGCGTTGATCAAGTATTCACCGTTGAAGAGGTCTTCTCCGTTACCGGCATCACGAGAGAAACATACACCGGTAGCGGAAGTATCGCCCATATTGCCGAACACCATAGCCTGTACGCTGACAGCCGTGCCCCATTCGGCAGGAATCCCTTCCATCTTACGATAGAGGATAGCACGTTCGTTCATCCAGCTGTCAAACACAGCGCAGATGGCACCCCAAAGTTGTTCATAGGCGGAAGTCGGGAAATCCTTACCAGTCTGAGCCTTGACAGCCATTTTGAATTTAGCGACCAGTGCTTTCAAATCCTCCACATCCAGTTCATTGTCTAGCTTCACTCCTTTCGCTTCCTTGACTTCTTCGATAATTGCTTCAAATGGATCGATATCTTCCTTGCTGGTCGGTTTCATACCCAACACGACGTCTCCGTACATTTGTACGAAACGGCGATATGAATCCCATGCAAACCGAGGATTGTTCGTCTTACGGCTTAGTCCTTCCACCACTTCATCGTTCAAACCTAAATTCAGGATCGTGTCCATCATACCCGGCATAGATGCACGTGCACCGGAACGAACGGATACCAACAACGGATCGGCAACATCTCCAAATTTTGAATTCATCAACGTCTCAATATTGGCGATTGCCTTTTCAACGTCTGATTTCAACAATTCAACCACTTTGTCTTTTCCTAAATCATAATATTCGGAACATACCTCTGTGGTAATAGTAAAACCCGGAGGAACCGGAACACCAATCAGATTCATTTCGGCAAGGTTAGCGCCTTTACCACCCAGCAGATTTCTCATATCCGCTTTACCTTCGGCTTTTCCATTTCCGAATGTGTAAACTCTTTTTCTTTCCATATTCGACAGTATTTAATTTTAGATTTTAGTTTTGCTATCTCCAGATTGCAATGCTGCAAATATATGCTATTTAAAGATCGCATTCGCATGTATGGTTAAATAATTTTAGATGTTTTACAACTATTTTTTACCATCCATATTCGGTAAATAACTACATTTGCGTGCGGGAATTTTTAAAGCCTAAAAGAAATGTCCTGTATTCCAAAAGTTTTTTATAAGACTTTCGGAATACAGGACATTTAGTATCAGAAATTTATCCAAGATCAATCACTTCTCAATTCGTATACGTGCATCTACGGCAAACAACCCCCGCTCAGTCGCAACAAGAGGATTGATGTCCATTTCCTTGATTTCGGATGCAAAACGGAGCAATGTGGACAGGCGGACTATGATATCCGCATACTGCTGTTCATCCACTCCCCGCTGGCCGCGTGTTCCCTTTATAATAGGATAACCGCGCAGGGAACGGATCATGGAATAAGTTTCGTCATACGACAGAGGCGACAGACCATAAGAGACGTCTTTCAGCACTTCGACAAAAATGCCTCCCAGACCGCAAAGCACGACATGACCGAAACGGTCTTCATACTTAGCTCCTAAGAACAACTCCTGCCCTTTCAACATCGGTTGTACCATAACGGCCGTCACATCAGGCAGACGCATCATCCGTTCATATTCGAAAATCAAATGCTCCTCACTTCGGATATTCAAGGCAACGCCCCCCATATCGCTCTTATGTATAGGACCGACTACCTTGGCTACAACCGGGAACTTAACTCTCTTGGCGAAAGCGACCAGTTCGTCGCGGTCAGTCGACGTGAACTCTTCTACCAGCGGTATCTGAGCCGCTTTCAGCAAAGTACGGACTTCTTCAGGATTCAAATAACCACTGCCCGGCAACCGGTCGATAATACGGCGAACTTCGGGCACGTCAACACCATACAACTGTATATCCGTACTCATGGGCTTCGGCGTGTTGAGCACACGCGAGAGGGCTGTACCCAACGTCACTTCATCCGAAAAGTTCACATGACCTTTCTTCACGAAACTTTTCACTTCCGGACCCGCCGTTACGATGGATGGCAATACCGGAAAAATCGGCTTCTTGCACTCCTCCATTTTCTTATGAAGCACTTCATAAGTATCGTATAATTTTACCAAACCCGGACTACCAAAGATAACCATCATCAGGTCAATATCTTCGAAACGGTTCTCACAGAAATCGATAGCGGTGGCCAAATGTTCGGGAGTACCTGTACCGATAATATCTATCGGATTGCCGACAGCAGCTCCCGGATATAGTTTGGATTTCAATTCTGCGGCAAGCGGACCGTCCAACTTAGGAACGTTCAGCCGTCCCTTTTCCAGTGCATCCGCCAACATTACAGCCGGACCTCCAGCATGCGTGATAATCGCACAGTTTTTACCCTTCACTTCTTTCAAGGTAAAGATACTGGCAACGGTTGTCAATTCTTCACGGCTGAAACAACGCACAATACCCGCTTTGCGGAACAGGGCTTCCACTGCCGAGTCCGAGTTGGCAATCGCTCCTGTGTGGGAAGATGCGGCACGCTTACCGACATCCGTACTACCCGCTTTTATGGCTGCGATATGACAACCCTTGCGAATCAGGGAAGAAGCATGATACAAGAGCTTATCCGGATTTTTGATCTGCTCGATATAGAGCATCTTTATTTTGGAGTCAAGGACCGAGTCGAAGTTGCGATCCATATATTCGATCACTTCTTCCACTCCAATCTGCTTGGAGTTACCGACAGACCAAACCGAAGAAAAACGGAGTCCTTTTGTCAAAGCCGATTCAATAATGAAAAGTGCCGTACCACCAGAACTGGAAATAAAATCGACCCCGTCTGCATGAAATTCGGGAATCGGCTGAGTAAAAACACCATGATAATGCATATTCATCAGACCGATGCAATTCGGACCGATCAATGAAGCACCGGCTTCGTTAATACTTTTCAGCATCTGTTCTTCCAGAATCGCCCCTTCATGCGTTTCCTCTCCGAAACCAGCCGAAATAACAATGAACGCCTTTACGTTTTTCTGTTTGGCAAGCACATCCACAGCTTCTGGACAGGCCGGACCGGGAATAGAAATGATTGCCAGTTCCGTCTCTGGGATATCATGCACCGAATGATAGGATTTCAGGCCCTGCACATCGTCTTCTTTAGCATTTACGACATATAGTTCGCCTTTATACTTCCCGTCTAGTAGATTGCGGACCAAACGGCCACCCGGTTTATGTACATTATTGGATCCTCCCACCACTACGATGCTCTGAGGATTAATTAATTCTCGGTTAATCATGACATTTTGATTAATTTGGTTCAATGAATGGGAACAAATATAGTTTATTTCTCCGTTTATCCATCAAATCCAGGGTAATTTATTTACATTTTGCACACTCTCCCACCAGCCAATCGCACCAGGCATCCATTCCCGTGCCTTTTGTCGCAGACACTTCGAATAGTTGCAAGTGGTGGTTTACTTTCAAGGCATTATTCCGCAACGTCTCCACATCCGTATCCAGATAAGGCGCCAGATCGATTTTGTTGATCACACAGACATCTGCCTCCAAGAAGATATGAGGATATTTCAACGGCTTGTCATCCCCTTCGGTGATACTGACGATAACAACTTTCTTCGCTTCTCCCAAATCGAACATGGCAGGACAAACGAGATTGCCTACGTTCTCCACAAACAGAATAGAGCCGTCAGATGGATTCAGATGCTTGACAGCATGATTCACCATATCGGCCTCCAGATGACAACCGGTTCCGGTATTGACCTGGAAAACGGGGACATTAAGGGCAGTTATACGGTTGGCATCGTTCGAGGTCTGCTGGTCTCCTTCGATGACGTAGATTTGCGAGGGCAATCCGCGAGTGGCACCAGAATTCAACTGGCGTATCGTTTCTTCCAATAATGTCGTTTTGCCGGAACCTGGAGAACTCATCAGATTCAGACAAAAAATATGTTTCGCTTCAAAATAGCCTCTGTTACGTTCAGCCAACAGATTATTGCGCTGGAGAATATCCTGTTCCAACGTTATTACTTTCCCTTCATCGTGATGATGGTGGTGATGTTCATGTCCGTGCCCGTATTCATGGTCATGAAGGTGATCGTGATGATGATGCTCTCCGCATCCGCAAGTTCCACACATAAGCGTTTGTCTTTTTATTTTATAACAATTGATTTAATCCGAAGTTCCCGCCCTTTTGTTATATTTATCAAATAAGAACCACAATTAGGACAGGGAGAAAACAAATTCCCGATAGGAAAGACCGTTTCGCAATCGCTGCACTGCCCTTCTCCGTCTACATAGCGGCGGATTATCTTTGCTTTTTCGAGCAAAGTGCCTTTAACCGCACTTTCCATCGCAAACTCCAATGTTTGCAGCTCTACTCCGGCAAGACGCCCTATCTCAAGCTCCACTTCTTCTATCTGCGAAGAATGATGTTCGCGAGCCTGCTGTTCGGATAGCTGAACGATACTTTGAGCGATCGACAATTCATGCATAACTTTAACGATATAACTACTTCATTTAAAACATATATGTTTTGCAATCAAAACATATATGATTCGTTTTCAAAACATATATGTTTTGCATTCATACTATAACTGCCTCTTCCGGGAAGCCGCTATTGCCAGTTGCCCGACCGCCACACCTCCGTCGTTACAGGGTATATGTCCCGGTACGAACAGCGGGATACCAGCTTCGGCAAACATGCGCTGCAACTGTTCCGTCAGACGTTTATTCTGAAAACAGCCACCTGAGATCACGACTTTGTCCGTTCCGGTCTGCATCCTGTACTGTTTCGCCATCTCTACCAAAAGCCATGCCAACGTATTATGAAAACGGGCAGACAACCAGGTTACCGGAACTCCGGCTGCCAGATCTTCCAATATCCCTTCCAATACGGGACGCATGGAGATAGACTCCTTTTCTATTAAAACAGAATAACGACTTTGATGTTCATCGGAAGCCAGTTGTTCCAGCTTGACAGGCGCTTCCGCCTGATGCGTGGAGACATCGCAGACGCCCAGTAAAGATGAAACGGCATCGAATAACCGGCCCGCACTGGATGTATAAGGTGTATTAACGCCTTTTTCCATCATTTTCAGAAGCATTTGTATCTTCGCTTCCCCTACCCTTTCCTTAAAACCGGCAGGAAAAGGTATTTCATTTCCATAATAATGCCATAGATAGGCAACCGCCATGCGCCAAGGTTCGGTCGAAGCCTTATCCCCGCCGGGAAGCGGTACATATTCCAAATGTGAAAGTCGTTTATATTCCCGCCGGTCACAAAGGAATATCTCCCCGCCCCAGACTTTACCGTCATCTCCTAATCCTGTTCCATCCAAAACAAACGCCACTATCGGCTCGTCCAATCCGTATTCCAGCATACAAGCGGCAGCGTGCGCATGATGATGTTGTACGTATAATAGCGGGAGATGCAGATCCGACGCATAACGTTCCGCTTCACGGGAGGAAAGATAGTCAGGGTGCAGATCGCAGACCAAAAGGGATGGCCGGAAACGAAAAAGATGTTGAAAACGTTCAAGTGATTCCTTATAGAATCGAAAGGTCTCCCAATTCTTTAGGTCACCGATATACTGGCTTTGCAGAATCGTTTCTCCCTTCCCTAAAGCAAACGTATTTACCTTTTCGGCTCCGAAAGCCAAGATTCCTTCAACCGGAACGTCAGCAAAGAACGGTTCCGGCACATATCCCCGTGAACGACGTATCAAGCAGGACTGACCGCCACAGACCTGTAACACGGAGTCATCCACCCGGTTATGGATCTTCCGGTTATGATGGAGCAAGAGGGGAATTTTGCCGGCCAATTGCTTTTCTGCCTCTTCGGGGATAATGGTTATCGGACATTCGCTGATATTGCCACTCGTCATCACCAATGCAGGTGTATCCAACCGTTCAAACCAATCGGAATGGAGCGGCATATAAGGAAGCATACATCCTAATGTCTCCATTCCCGGATTGACGGACGGAGCCAACGGCCGGAGTTGCTTCAACAGAACGATCGGGCGACGCCAGGAAAGCAAAGCCTTTTCTTCCACCCCATTCGAGAAAACGTATCGGCGGATATTCTCTATATCCCGAAACAGTACGGCAAAAGGCTTGCCATCCCGCTGCTTGATCTCCCGCAGCCGGGAAACTGCCTTTTCATTCCTCGCATCACAAATCAGGTGATAGCCTCCTATCCCTTTCGCGGCAATCACTTCACCCTCACGAAGCAAACGGGATGAAAGGTTGAGTAGTTCCGAATAGTCTGTTACCTCTACCTTATTATATAAGGCGTAATAAGACGGACCGCAATGGTTACAGGCAACAGGCTCAGCATGAAAACGCCGGTCGCTGACCGTTATATATTCTTTTCGGCAGGACGGACACATCGAGAATGCTGACATGGTTGTTCGGCTCCTATCATAAGGCAGATCACGGATGATAGAAAAACGAGGTCCGCAATGCGCACAGTTGACAAAAGGGTATTGCAAGCGCTGCGCTTGTGTCTTCCGGTCACGTAAGCATTCGGGACAGACGGCAATATCGGGAGCAACCTGCGTCACCTCGTCCGATTCCGACCGACTGGGAGTAATACGAAAACCCATATATGGATTCCTAACTTCTATCCTTTCCGAAACGGTTATCCTATGTATGGAAGCCACCTTCGGATGTTCGCGACGTATGCGTTCGATGAAGAGTTCCCGTTGCACGGGAGTAAGGGCCGCACGGATACAGACCCCATTATTCCGGTTGTCCACTTCTCCACAGATATTCATTTCACTGGCGATCCGATAGATAAACGGACGGAAACCGACACCCTGTACCAAACCTTGGATGGTCAGGACTGATATGATAACTTCCTCCTCTTTCATCTTCTTCATTTACGTTTTGACAAATGTAATCCCTTTCACAAGAATACACAAACATGCCGAATGGCAATTTTCTATGGCCTTTATAAATTATATCTATCCGAAAGATAAATATAAATGTGTAATATCATATATTTCTTCAAAACATATTGTCTACTTTTGAAGTTAGATAAATATAACAAAGATTTTACTAATATGTGTCTTGCAATACCCGGAAGAATAGTAAGTATCGATGACTCCATTCCTGAGCTTAAAATAGCGAAAGTGGATTTTAACGGAATCGTTAAGAATATATGTGTTCAGTGGGTCGACGTATCCATTGGTAATTACGTATTGGCCCATGCTGGTATGGCTATCTCCGTCATCAATGCGGAGGAAGCGGAAGAGACACTGAAAGACCTGGAGAAATTATGCGTTTCGTAGACGAATACAGAGACAAAGAACAAGTTCAGTCGCTCGTCCGAGCTATCCGGAAAGTCGTGACACGACCTTGGCATATCATGGAGATATGCGGGGGACAGACGCATGCTATCGCCCGTTATCGATTGGAAGAAATGTTGCCGGAAGAGGTCAAACTGCTCCACGGACCGGGGTGTCCGGTCTGCGTTACTCCAATCGAAACCATCGACTACGCATTGGAACTGGCCAAACGGCCGGATGTCATACTGGCTTCTTTCGGCGATATGATGCGCGTACCGGGAAGTCGGGAAGACCTGTTGCAAGTCAAGGCACGCGGGGCGGATATCCGTATGTTGTATTCACCATTGGATGCCATCAACTTGGCTATCAATCATCCTGACAAGAAAATCGTATTTTTTGCTATCGGTTTTGAAACTACCGCTCCCGTACATATGATGGCATTAAAAGAGGCTATGCGGAGGAAATTGGAAAACTTCTACCTACTTACCTCCCTGTTCACTGTGCCCCCTGCCATCGAAGCGATTCTGTCTGATCCCGAATCGCGTGTCAACGGCTTCCTGACAGCGGGACATGTTTGTGCTGTCACCGGAAACGGAGCGTATCATCACCTCGCCAAGAAATATAAGACACCGATGGTAGTGACTGGATTTGAGCCGGCCGACCTGCTTTTAGGTATCTACCGTTGCTTGCTCCAACTGGAAGCTGGTATATATAAGGTAGAGAACGCTTATAAACGTGCCGTGCCCGAAGGAGGAAATCTACCCGCCCGTGCCCTGATGGAAGAAACATTGGAACTTTACGACCAAGAGTGGCGGGGTATCGGAGCCATTCCGAAAAGCGGATTACGGCTGAAAGAGATATTTGCACGGCAAGATGCCTCATACCTTCTTCTCGCGCCTGACACGGAGGCGTATAAAAAGTGCTTGGACGATCCTGCGTCGAGCGTGGAAAAGAGACAGTGCATCGCTGGTGATATTATGCGAGGAACAAAACAAACGAAAGACTGTCCTTTCTTTGGAACGCTTTGCACACCCGAGCATCCGATCGGTGCACCGATGGTTTCTTCGGAAGGGGTTTGTGCTGCTTACTATAGATATAAATAGATTCAGAATATGATAACGACAAATTGTCCCATTCCTTTCTCCGATTCCGACTGTGTGTTATTGGCACACGGTAGCGGCGGACGAATGACGCACCAACTGATAAGCAGCATCTTCTATCCTGCTTTCCGCAATTCCTTGTTGGAACAAGATCATGACGGATGCGTATTCCAAGTAGAAACTGGGCGTATAGCCTGCTCGACCGATTCGTTTGTGGTCGATCCCGTCTTTTTCCCCGGTGGCGATATAGGCGACTTAGCGGTCAATGGGACCGTGAACGACCTGGCTTGCTGCGGCGCTCGACCGCTTTACCTAACTGCCGGTTTCATACTGGAAGAGGGATTGCCTCTTGTGGATCTCCGACGTATCGTCCTGTCGATGAAAGCAGCAGCCGAACGAGCAGGCGTACAAATTGTCGCTGGCGACACGAAGGTGGTAGAACGAGGCAAATGTGACAAACTCTTCATTAATACAAGTGGTATCGGCGTTGTTCCCAAAGGTGTCCACATTGCTCCCGACAAGGCACAACCCGGAGATATGGTTATCTGTAGCGGACCGATCGGCGTACATGGTATCACCATCCTTTCCGCCCGTGAAAGTCTAGGTTTTGAAACAGACCTGAAAAGTGATACAACTTCGTTAAACAATATGATTGGCGGGCTATTAAAAGAGATAGAGGAAGTCCATGTCCTGCGCGATCCGACACGAGGTGGCGTAAGCGGAACGTTGAACGAAATCGCACAAGCTGCCGGTGTCGAAATTGTCTTGGATGAAGCATTGCTCCCGATTCCCGATGCCGTGCGCAGCGCTTCAGAGATTTTAGGACTTGATCCGCTTTATATCGCCAACGAAGGACTGGTGTTGGTGATCCTACCGGAAGAAAAGGTGGAACAAGCGCTTGCCATCATGCGGAATTATCCGGAAGGAAAAAATGCCGCCGTTATCGGCTGCATTCAGGAAAGAGACCATACATTGGTTAAAATGAAAACGTTGTATGGTAATTACAGGATTGTCGATATGCTCAGTGGTGAACAGTTGCCGAGGATATGCTGACAAAGGCACCATCAAACGGTGCATACGCACCGCACTACTTACTAAGAAGAATCAACAAAATAGACTAATATATGAAAAATAAAAGACTGTCTATCTACGAAGAATGCTTGCAAAAAGGCATCTCCCGCCGGGATTTTCTGAAATTCTGTACCACTGTTGCCGCTCTGATCGGACTTGAATCCAATGGTGTGGCACAAGTAGTAAAAGCACTGGAAACAAAGCCGAGACTTCCGGTTATCTGGCTTCATCTGCAGGAATGCACCTGCTGTAGCGAATCGTTCATCCGATCTTATCATCCCACGGTAGGGAACCTGCTGTTCGATAATATCTCGCTTGACTATACGGAAACGTTGATGGCAGCCTCCGGCTTCCAAGCCGAAGCTTGCAAGGAGGAAACCATGAAGAAATATTGGGGTGAATACATCCTGATGATCGAGGGGTCCATTCCGACTAAAGACGAGGCCTATTGCTGTGTCGGTGGGAAAAGTGCCATGCAGATTGTCGAAGAATGCGCCGAAGGTGCCAAAGCGATCATTGCGTGGGGCAATTGCGCCTCTGCCGGCTGCATACAGGCTGCCAATCCAAACCCCACTGGGGCAAAAGCCATACACAAGTTGATCAAAGGCAAACCTCTGATGAACGTGCAAGGCTGCCCTCCCATCGCCGATGTCATGACGGGCGTCATTGTCTATATGCTGACCTACGACCGTATACCGCAGCTTGATGCTCTCGGACGCCCGAAGATGTTCTATAGCCGCCGCGTACACGATACCTGTTACCGCCGTGCCAATTTCGATGCAGGTCTGTTTGTCGAGAGTTTCGACGACGAAAATGCCAAACGGGGCTACTGCTTGTATAAGGTCGGCTGCAAAGGACCTAACACCTACAATGCTTGCGGTATCATTAAATGGAACGAAAGTACTAGTTATCCGATCCAAAGCGGACATCCATGCTTGGGCTGTAGTGAAGCGGGATTCTGGGATATGAGTCCCTTCTACAAGCGACTGCCCGATGTACATGGTTTCGGTATTGAAGCGACTGCGGACCAAATCGGTTTGGCTGTTGGTGCCGCCACTGTTGCCGGTATCGCCGTGCATGCCGTAGCCACCAACATACGCAAGAAAAAGTTGATCGACAATGATGAACCTGAAAGTAAGTCGACCATTTAACTTAATTTTCAATCTTCAATTATCAAGAGTTATGTCAGAAAGAATAGTCGTAGACCCGCTTACCCGCATAGAAGGCCATCTCCGGATCGAGGCCGACATTGAGAACGGAAAAATTAAAGACGCCTATAGTTCCGGTACAATGGTGCGTGGAATCGAAACAATCGTGAAAGACCGTGACCCGCGTGACGCTTGGGTTTTCGTAGGACGCGTATGTGGAGTATGTACCTCCATCCATTCGCTTTGCTCTGTACGAGCGGTAGAGAACGCGTTCGATATCGTCATCCCGCCTAATGCTCAGATGGTACGCAACATCATGACCTCCGTATTGTATATGCACGACCATGTTGTCCATTTTTATCAGTTGCATGCGCTCGACTGGGTGGATGTCGTTTCCGCTCTCAAAGCCGATCCCACCGAGGCTTCGCTGCTTGCGCAGAAACTTTCTCCTTGGCCCAAAAGCTCCACCGGCTATTTCACAGCGCTGAAAGAACGGCTCAATAAGTTTGTGGGAAGCGGACAGTTGGGAATCTTCGCTAACGGTTATTGGGGACATCCAGCCTATAAGCTGACTCCCGAACAAAACCTGATTGCAGTCGCCCATTATCTCGAAGCCCTCGAATGGCAGAAGGAAATAGTCAAGGTGCATGCCGTATTCGGAGGAAAGAACCCACACCCCAATTATTTGGTTGGCGGTATGCCGTGTAGCATTGACCTGAACGAAGCCAATGCGATCAACACCGAGCGCCTGGCTCTGGTCAAACAGAAGTTGCAAGAGGCGAAGACCTTTATTGACCAGGTGTATATCCCAGACCTGCTAATGATCGCCAATGCCTACAAAGACGAATGGAGTAAACTAGGTGGTGGTGTGAAGAACTACCTAGCCTATGGAGATTTCCCTATATATGAATACGGGGAAACGGAAAATTACAAGATGCCACGTGGGATCGTTCTGGACCGAGACCTGTCGAAGGTGTACCCGGTCGATGCCAACTCTCCGGAAGAAATAAAAGAGTATATCTACCATTCCTGGTATAACTATACGCAAGGTGATAAAATTGGCCTGCACCCATACGATGGCGAGACACACCTGAACTATACAGGTCCCCGCCCCCCTTACACGCATCTGAATGTTGAAGACAAATACAGTTGGATCAAGACGCCGCGATGGAAGGAGGAACCGATGGAAGTAGGGCCGCTCGCCCGTATGATCGTTGCCTATGCCGCCGGAAAGGAGCCGCAAAAATCGCTGATCAACGACACGCTAAAGCAACTTGACCTGCCAGTGGAAGCTCTTTTCTCCACAATCGGACGTACAGTTGCCCGCGGACTGGAAACAAAGCTTACAGCCGGTTGGGCTCTTGAGTTTTACGATCGTCTAGTCAAGAACCTCGAAAACGGAGATTCGCGCATGGTCAACCATTATATGTGGGAAAGCGAAGCGTGGCCGACCCATGCCCAGGGCGTCGGCCTGACGGAAGCTCCTCGTGGTGCTTTAGCTCATTTTATCGTGATAGAGAACAACAAGGTGGAGAACTACCAGATGGTCGTACCGACAACTTGGAACGCTTCTCCCCGTGATGAAGCAGGGAAACTGTCCGCTTACGAATCCTCTTTGATCGGCACGCCAATACATGATCCGAAGCAACCGTTGGAAATCCTCCGTACTATCCACTCGTTTGACCCCTGTCTGGCATGTGCCGTGCACCTTTATGACGAAGAGGGAAAATATGTGCATCAAATAGACATGTTCTAAAAAAGCAGCTCAATGAAAAGTCGTAAGAAACGTTTAAGAGAAGTATATGTATGGGAGCTTCCCGTGCGTATCTATCACTGGCTGAATGCACTTTGCATCGTGATACTCTGCATCACCGGTTTTATCATAGCCGATCCTCTTGCCATCATGACAGAGACGGAGGCAAATTTCAGCTACTGGTTCGGCACGGTACGCTTCATTCACTTCGTGGCAGCGTTTGTGTTTTTCTTCAATTTCGTGTTCCGCCTGTACTGGGGGTTCGTCGGGAACCGATATGCACGCTGGAATAACTTCATCCCGCTGAAGAAGTCGCAGTGGAAAGAGATTCTTGAAGTGATCAAAGTAGATATCCTGATGATTAAGAACAAACCTGTGGACAGTATCGGGCATAATGCACTGGCAAGCGTTATTTATTTCGGCACATTCTGGGCTTTCCTACTGCAATCCATTACGGGGTTCGGCCTGTATGCCAAGATGAGCGAGTCTGTCTTTCCGCAACTGTTCGCTTGGACTATTCCGCTGATGGGGGACGACCTAGTTGCCCGAGAAATTCATCATTTCCTGATGTGGTTCTTCATCCTTTTTGCCATCGTGCATATTTACCTGGTATTTTACCATGACTACATCGAACAACGTGGTGAGACTTCTTCCATCATCGGTGGCTGGAAGTTCATCGAAGAAGAGATTGCAGACAAGGAAGAGGTAACGGAAAAAGCAGAAATAATCACCAAATCTGCCCGCAAAAATGAATAAGGATATATTGGTATTGGGTGTCGGTAACCTGCTGTTGAAAGACGAAGGAGTCGGCATCCATGTAATACAGGCCCTCGAAAAGGAAGGACTCCCCCCTAATGTTTCCCTGATGGACGGTGGTACGGGTGGTCTGCATCTGATAGGCTGGATACAGGATTATAACCGGATCATCATGGTCGACGCTACTCTCGATCACAATCCTCCGGGAACGATACGCCTGATCCGTCCTCACTATGCGACAGACTTTCCACCTCTGATGAGTGCACATGAGATCGGTCTCCGCGACATGATCGAAGCCATGATATTAACAGAAAAGTTACCGGACATACAACTGATTGTCGTCTCTGCCGAAGATATCAACGAAGTAGGAATGGATTTGACTCCCGTAGTGCAAGTGGCTGTCCCGAAAGTAGTGGAAATGATCAAGCAGATACTATAAAGGAGGTGTTTCAACGCACCTCCTCATATTTTAATAAGCATACAACCCGGAATCGATCGGCAGTACCTTACCGTCAGGTCCCATCACGCTCAATTTGAGTGTTCCGCCATTCTGGTCGAAATATCTTTTACTTCAATCGGATGTAAACCTTTGGCCAATGCCTTCTGCCCTACTATCTCACGCGGGGAATGCGGTCCGTCGTTGTACCATCGTCATCAACCTTTAACGTGCTGCCATCATCCGACAGGAGAGCAAATGTGTAGATGCCGTCTGTCGAAACATTGAAATATCCGTTGATTATCAATTCGATATTTCCTTTCATGGAAGCCAGAATAACGATATCCTCTATATTGTAAGTACCGTTCACCGGAGCCTTTTTATATCTGCACAGGTATTCCTTTTGAATTCATACCATACGGTTTGCAAGCTGTTATGAGAAGTGGTTACATCCGTTACCGAAGCGTAATCACTCTTGATATAACGCGTCTTTACGATATCACCTTTCTTCCCGTTCGGGCGGAAGGTACGGAATGTAAAGTCTGTTGTCTCCGTAATCTTCAAAGATACGGTATATTGGGACGATTCCAGTGTCGAAACACTTCCGTCAGTTGTATAGTCGATATCCGCACTCGGATCAGCACAAGTGATCTCCACCGTCCCCTCCCCAATAAATGCATTTGTCGAATGAAATCCTTCCAAGTCCGGAATACGATAGTTCACATTCATGATATTCAAGCAAGGAAACTGGTCTACCATACAAGCCGAGAAATTTTTCCAGTCCATATTGTTAGGATCGCTCCACCCCAATTCAGCAAAGCCGTTTCTTTTCCCGGACATACCGGCGAAGAAAATGTCGAGTCCCAACCCGTTTCATGGAAACAGGAAACACCGGCGTAGTTGCTTACAGCGGCGAGCATATGCCACGGCATATCGATTTCTGGTATGACGTCAATGCCACGGATACCTGCATATTCTACGACATCCTTTATGTCTTCCTGGGTATAGAAACCACCGTACAACGTATCTCCCCGAATACCCCGCAGTTTGGACTCCGGAATCTTGAAGTCTGGATTGTCTTAGCTTTCGGCCATTTGCATACAACTGCGGTCATGTGTGTTAAACGAACGCCAGGCTCCCCGTTCGGTAAACAACGGATACTGCTTGATCTTGATACGCCAGCACGAGACAAAAGGCCGACCAAGTAATTGGCGGCGAGTAATAGTTGTTTGTCTGCCACTCCGATTGTCATCTTATCTTTCAAGACAAACTCGCCTTTTTCATTTTGGATCTCTCGAGGTATAGGTATCAGAGAAATCTGATGCACCGCACTGGAGGTGTAGAAGAGCATACGTCCAACAACAAAGCACCGGTCAGGGTACATGCTGTAATCAGTTTACTGTACATGTTTAGTGTGTTTTTAGTTCAGTAATTCAATCAATAAACAAATATACGAAAAAAAGAGCTGCCCCTTTTGATAAGGACAACTCTTTTTTGCTAATAATTGCTGATTAACTCTTCTTCAATACCTTCGTCAGATCTTCCGGGGTTACATTGGCAGCAATAATAACCCCCTTGTCGTCAATCAGGAAGTTACAAAATCCCTTTTGCAGGTTATACTTCCCAAACAATTCTGACTTTCTGCCAAGTTCTTCATGAAATTGCTTTGTACCTTCCAGTTTGTCGGCTTTTACCGTTTCAGTAAAAATGGATTCTTTCTCGTCCAAAGAGATCGAATACATCGCAATCTTGTCTGAACTCAACTTGTTGACTTCATTCCATAATTGAACGTTACGAGCCCGCGATTCAGCATCGTAAGTTGCCCAGAAATTCAGCAATGTGTAACGTCCTGAATGATTTTGAAAACTGAAATTGCTCTCGGTTCCTAAAGACTCTATTCTCGGAGCAAAGTCGCCAGGGTTAATACCGACTGTCGGCTTTGCGTTTTTAGTTCCGGCAGACACAGCAAGCAATGCAACCGCAACAAAGAGAACATAAGCTCTTACTTTCATATCATCATTTTTATGTTAAACTTAATCGGAGCATCATTTAATTGCCTTTTTCTCCGACTCCTGATTTTCAGGAAATAAACAAGGGCTTCACCTTCGCTAAGGAATCGCTTTCTTGTTTTTAACGGCTGCAAATATACTGGCAAAAGCCCTATTTAGCCAAATGATATAACACTTTTCAGCCAAAAAGCAAGGTTTTTTATGTGTTTTATTGCATAAACAGATCAAAAATGATATGTTTTGCAACATGTTATTAATCTTATTTCACATATACCTGCCTGTCGATAAACCAGAACTTATGGCAGTGGGACAATTTCATCGCTGGAACTTTAGATACCGACCGACACAGATATTGTCGAAAGTGACAAATAACCACAAAAAGAAAGCATTTGGTTCTGAAGCCAAGTGCTTTCTTTTTGTGGTTATTTACTTTGCCGACTGTCCCCATAGGGAGAAGGCATCGGCATCCCTTCCTTTATATATTCGTCATATACAACAGTCGGATGATCCTGCGGAGATGTGACATTATATTCTTCTTTGAAGTTATCGCGACGGAAGTTCTTCAATTTCAAATTCTCCGAACTATAAGTACGCAAGGTCTGCCTCTTATTCCCGGTTAATGAACTTTCCACTACTTCCGAATCCAAAATATTCATTTTGGGGGTAAGAGACGGCAAGAGCTTCTGTTCGAGTAAACCGCGATAGGCTCCGATGTATTCACACCAGACGGCATTTCCACGCGTAAAAATACGATAGGTATAATTGGACCATGCTGTCCGGATATGGATTTCATGTTGCCAGATTTCGATACAGGCTTCTGACTCATAGTTCGGATCCTTGATCGTCATCCGCTCCAGTCCATGCATTTTTTCAAGGATTTTCGTTTGCCACTTGTCTGAATGCATTATTTCTGCAATAATCTCAGGCAATTTTTCCTTAATTTCAAACTGAATTTTCATCTTCGTGTGCCTGCCAGTCAGGACTTCTTAAGGTTGCCAGGTTCTGTTATTAATACAATATCTCTAAATTAATAACAACTAGTATACATGGTTTGTTTACACAAACAATCGTTTTTTGTACAGATCTCATGTTATATTGCCATGATTACCGACAAATTCGGGGGAATAATTGATGTAGATCTACAGCAAAAGAAAGGCCGACCTTTTGGTTTCGCTTGCCCCTCTGAAATAAATCCGATTTTTTTAGTACATTTGCCCTTATTAATAGGATTAGTCAATGCTTAAATATATTGTTGTATTTGCAGGAGCCTCTTTGCTTGCGATTTCTTTGCCAGCAAAGGCTCAGGAACAACGCGATATCGTTGCGCTCTCCTCTGAAGAAATAATGACTCCTTCAGATACCGTGCCTCGAAAGAAGACTGTCATCGTAGACGGAGTGGAATTGAACGAAAAGCAGTTGAAACGTTACTACCGTCAATTGCGTAAAGATTCCATCCGGGCCCACAAAAACATATGGTGGTCTGTACTGGGCGGTCCTTCATATACACCGGAAGCTTCGTTCGGTGTGGGTGGTGCCGTCCTTGCCAGCTTCCGGATGAATAAACAGGACACTATTTCCCAACGCTCTTTCCTGCCTGTCGGTTTGAACCTGTCTATAAATGGGACCATTGTTGTAGCTGGCGCTGGAACGTTTTTCTTCAATGAAAACCGTTTCCGTATCTATATGAATTATGGTTATCGGAACGAGCCTTCACACTATTACGGGAAAGGATTTGAAAAGGCGGAGAATCTCGAAAGGGGTGATTCCACTACTCGGTTTCATCGAAGCTATTTTCAATTGTATCCCCGATTCGTATGGGAAGTCCGCCCACATTTCTATTTAGGCGGCTTGTTTGACTTGAACTACACAAAGGTTTCGGATGTCAATCCGGTAATGGAAGAAGATCCCTATTTCCAACAGTTCAAAAGGAAATACTTCAACGTCGGTATCGGTGGACTTATCCAATATGACACTCGTGATGATGTGGCGACACCTACGTGCGGTATGTTGTTAGGAGCCAATTTCAAATTGTTCGGTAAATATTGGGGAGGCACTTATAACTACGAGATCATTGAACTTGAATACCGACAGTTTAAAAACGTATTTCGTCCGCGCAGTACACTTGCCTGGATTGCCAAAAGCCAGATCGGCTTAGGGGACGTTCCTTTTACGGAACTCCCGACTTTCGGTTCTCCTTTCGACCTTCGTGGTTACTATATGGGTAAGTACCGGGATAAGTCAATGGCTTACGGAATCGTTGAATACCGTCATATGTTCGGCTCCCCGGCCAAATACAAAAGCGGGAATTTTTGGGCAAAATGCGGTTTTGTGGCATGGGTCGGAACCGGGACGATCGGGGAAACCCCTTTTGACTGGAATAAATGGAAACTAAATTTCGGAGCCGGTCTCCGCTTTCAAATGCAACCAGGAAAAAACTTCAGACTGGACGTAGGGAAAGAACCCGGGCAGCCGGGCATGCAGGTCTATATGAATATGACAGAGGCTTTCTAAGAGAAAATAAATCCAACTTTCTAATAAACATAATTTAGGCACGGATACACGGAAAACACCACGAAAAGAAAACAGTTGATCCGTGAAATCCGTGCCTGAAAAACCATGATATCAGAATGACATTCGCATCATAAACCGAACTCCTTTTGTCTGAATGCCAGGATGATCGCGATAGTTCAAACGCCAGACGTAATCAAGACGAAGGAACTTAAAGATGTTTTCAATGCCAACACTAGCTTCCATATAAGGTGCCTTGCCCAACGTATACGAACCGTCAGGAAAAAGATATAGGCCGTCTCCCCCATTCATAGGATTGTTCTTGTCAGTCAGATGTCCCCATAGGCCGCGGAAACAGAATACTTCTCTCCATTTCAACTTCTTGACAAGCGGCAGGCGGTTCAACAAGTTTCCGTTCATGTAATATGTCAAATCCCAGGAGGCATATTCGTCGCTGATGAACTCCATCGCATTCATATTCGTATAAGATTCCGGCTGAATCGTATACGAAAGATTTGCATTCGGCAGGATCAACAAAGGATATGGAACCTTGTTCCATACTTTCCCTGCTTTCGTGATAAGATCAATATAACCGAAAGCTGAGAACCAAAAACGCTTCTGAATACCAATATCCGTACGGTGATAATCATACGACGAACCCAGCAAATCTTTCTTTGCCATTACATGGCTGAAATTAAAGATCAATGCATCGAAAGTAATCGGATAGCGAAGGTTACGTGTCTGGTAGAACTTTTCATCCTTGGCATAACGAAATTTCAACTCCAATTCCGTCATATCATAGCTCTTGACCGGGCTAATGGTTCCATCCGGTCCGATCCGGTCAAACACCGCATATTCGGTTGCATATTCGCGACGGTTACGGATGACAGCCCCATAAGCCAAACCATTATAATGTTCGTGGTAGTAAGTCAGTTCGGCTTGCCGCAAATAAGTGGCCCGCGTATCTTTCTGGCGTTTCCAAGCCAAGAACATATTATCCTTGCTGGCATACATATATTGCTGTCCTAATTGGTTGATATCGTACATATATTCCAAGCGGATCGAGTTCAGCGGAAATTCCTTACGGTATTCTTTACGATCATTGAACGAATACTCGACAAGAGCATCATATTTCAGCTTTTCATCTTTTGTCCCATACGCCATATATCCGTCAAAAAACAGGTTCTTGCTAAATGCCGTCGTCGTTGTTCCTCCCACACGGAAACGGGCTCCTTCGATTGCATTGCCACTGATTGCCGTGTTCATGGGGCCGAACTCGAATTTACTTTTCAGCGGGTCCTTATTCGTCGGGATATAGCCGGACACGAGAACTGAAACTACTTTCTCCGTTATATAAAAGATCGGAACGGAACGGAATTTAGCCATCAACTTTTCGACCGAATTCGGATTCTTCTTTATTGCCTCCTCTGGACGGTTACTTATCCAAAAATCCTCCGATTGCTGATAAGCGTCTTTTAGCGTGATGACAGGTGCACTCTCCTTAAACACAAACACTTGTTCGGCATCGGGTTCATCAAAAGAATGGTTACTGTAGATATTCAATCGTCGCGCATACATGCCTTTCGATTTCTCGCTCAATTTGAAGTTGACATTGATGTCGTCCTTCGTAATGATCCGAGTGCTGTCGGGCGTACGTTTAAAAGTCTGTTCAATCGTCATTCCGGAAACGAAATTTAGGTTGATGTCTTTAGGGACATTCAGAATTGCCTTCTGTACAAAGAACGTAGAATCAAGTGTAACAAACAGATGGCCAGTGAAACCGAATGTTTCCGAGTTGAAAGGGACAAACCCCAAATCCACACATTCCTGTCCGTTAACATTTAACGTATCGAGCAGATAATATTTGTAATAATTCGGTCCGATAGTAGACAGCGGACTGACAAATCTCTGTAAAAACAGAGGAATATCATTCTTGAAAATATCGACTTCCCGAAAAACCTCATTCAAAAACTGCTGGATACCATCACGCGAGAATATCTCATCCACACCTGATGACTTGTTCCCTTTTACAATACGCTTTTCCGCCTTCGGCTCTTTACGGTAATAAACAGATTCCACCTTTTCCTTTTCCGACACCGGAAGGATAGTCGTACCGACATCAAGCGTATCGACAAAATCGATCAGGAAATCGAATTTGCCCGGTTTTCCGTTCTTTTTGGGTTTGGGATGATAGTCATTCATCGCAAAGACCATCTTCTCATATTGATCGTATTGGAAATAATCGTGGTTACGCGGATCATTGCTTTCCCGTGAGGCAATCACTTGCTTTACAAACTTAACGGCCGGATTCTCTTTTTTGCTGTATTTCTCTTTCTTGGGCTTTACGACGACTTCATTCAACGTGATCCCGTTCGGGGCCAATTTTATTTTCAGATTATTCGTTTTACCCGGAATGACCTTCACTTCTTTCGTGTCATACCCTAAATAAGATACCTCCAAATTCTTGACATCGGTCAAAGCGGAGAATGAAAAGTTGCCATCCCCGTCAGTCGCTATTCCTATTGTCGTCCCTTTAAATATAAGAGAAACATAAGGTAATCCTTCTCCTGTAATCGAATCGGTTACAACTCCCCTTATAATCGTATTCTGTCCGTTTGCTATCCATACCGAAAACAAAGATATCAGCAAAAAAACAATCTTCTTCCCCATCACGATTTCTTATCCTTTTATTTTTACTTTATCAATAAAAAACTCCTCATGATTCGAGATGGCTTTTTGAGTCATATTCGTCGCCTTAATGAGGAAGATAGCAGGCTATCTGACGAAGGAGTGGGACGGATATGGCCAAAAGATACTCAAAGCATAAGCGAAAACAACAGCTAAATAATAAAATAAGCTGTCTGTAAAAAATCAAAACAGCTTCCAAATAAACCGCTGCAAAAGTATAACAGATTCTTTTTATAGAGTGTTCCAAAACACGCACATTATATTCCAATTACAAAAAATCTTCCTACCTTTGTCTCCTGAAAGGGGTGCCAAACTGTTAACGGGCTGAGATTATACCCTCGTGAACCTGATGCGGGTAATGCCGCCGTAGGAAAGAACAGATTAGGCTTTTTCCCTCCTTTTGTATATAGAAATGAAAATAAACACGACGTTTCGCTATCCGGTGGCACTTACTATTGCCGGTTCAGACAGTAGTGGTGGTGCCGGAATACAAGCGGATCTGAAAACATTTTCGGCTTTAGGAGTCTTCGGAACCTCTGCCATCACATCGATCACAGCCCAAAACACACAGGGAGTAAGAGGCATACACGCAGTTTCTCCAGAAATCGTCGAAGGGCAAATTCGTGCCGTATTCGAAGACTTAACCGTCGATGCCGTTAAGATCGGGATGTTGCATAACTGGGAAGCAGCCCGGATCGTTGCCTGCTCAATCGATCATTTCTGCCCGTCGAAAATCATTCTCGACCCAGTTATGATTTCGACAAGCGGCAGCAAGCTGATAGAAGATGAAACCATCGAAGTCATCGTGAAAGAACTTTTCCACCGCGTCACACTGATCACCCCAAATATTGACGAAGCAGCCTTTCTCTCCGGTATGCAGATACGCAACGAGGAAGAAATGGAAATGGCCGCACAAAAGCTGTTGGCTTCGGGATGCCGTGCCGTATTGATGAAAGGTGGCCACTTGGAAGGTAAAGAAATGGCCGATATCTTGTTTACACACGATGAAGCTCCGCTCCGACTGGCTGTGCCGACCATTCAGACTCAAAATACACACGGTACAGGTTGCACACTCTCGTCCGCCATTGCCGCCTATATGGCTTTAGGAAAAGAACTGCCCAATGCTGTACGTGCGGCAAAAGATTACATAACGGCAGCCCTTCGTGCTGGGGCCAATGTTAAGACTGGACATGGACACGGACCTCTCGATCATTTTTTCGATCCGGTTCCCCTCATAAAAATAGAAGTATGAAAAAGCTGATCGTTATTACTTCGCCCCATTTTTTCAAGGGAGAGGATTCCATCCTTTTACATCTGTTTAATGAAGGGATGCAACGTCTTCATCTGCGTAAACCGGATAGCGATGCAAATGAATTACGCAAGTTGCTAGATCGGATTCCAGATACCTACTATCCAAAAGTCGTACTTCATGACTGTTTCGGGCTAGCGGTAGAATATGGCCTAGGCGGCATACACCTGAACAGACGCAACAACCAACCGCCAGACGGTTTTACAGGCACAATCAGCTGTTCATGCCATTCGATCGAGGAACTCGAACAGTTCGGGAAACTCGACTATCTGTTTCTTAGCCCGATTTTTCAAAGCATATCCAAAGAAGGCTATGGGAACGGTTTCAAGCCGGAAACACTCAGACAGGCTTCCAATGCCGGGATCATCAATGGTAAAGTCATAGCCTTAGGAGGCATAAACCTGACGACCCTTCCACTTCTACGCCCTTTCCGCTTCGGGGGAGCTGCCGTGTTGGGAGCAGTTTGGGGAAACTACCCTTCGGCAGATAAAGAGGATTCTATTATCACACAATATAAAAAGCTACAAGCATGGAATTAGACGATTTTTTATATACAAGTGCAGGTAGAGGAAGGTATGCCTGTTTTACCGGTACTAATCGGTTGATGTTCATCACACACCGTACGAATAAATACACAGAACTGGATGAGGTCAAGATGGTGACCAAAGGCGGTTGTACTTGGGTACAGCTCCGCATGAAAGAGAATTTGAACCTGGAAGTTGCCAAAGCAATCGCCCATTTTACCCTGTTTGACTGCGATACGGATTGCGCCTGCTGTCTGGACGACGATCTGGATATGGCTTTCAAAGCCGGTATTCACTGCGTCCATTTAGGTAAAAACGACATACCGGTCTCCGAAGCCTGGCACCGTATCATCGAAAAAGGGAAAGAGGATCTTTTCCTGGTGGGGGCAACAGCCAACACGTTCGAAGATATCTTGAAAGCAGATCGAGAAGGAGCTTCTTACATAGGCTTGGGCCCCTACCGCTACACCGAGACCAAAAAGAACCTGAGTCCGGTACTGGGATTGGAAGGGTATCGAAAAATTATGAAACAATGCAGAGAAGCTGGCCTTGAAATTCCTATCTTTGCCATCGGAGGGATCGAGTTTGAAGACATTGCCCCGTTGATGGAAACAGGAATAGAAGGCATCGCCGTTTCCGGAGCGATCATCAATGCTGAAGATCCGGTCGAAGAGACACGCCGTTTCATCCGGGAGATCAACAAACATAAACCGGACCCTTGCAGGGACGATTCTGAAATATAAAAAGAATAAAATAATACAGCTATGGCAAATAAAAACAGAATACGCATCACGTATCCTTCATCGGAAAAGATCTACATACCCGGCAAGATACATAAGATAAATGTGGGTATGCGAAAGATCAAAATACTGGATACCGTCACACGCGATGAGAACGGAGAGTTGGTCCACAAAAAAAACAATCCCGTCATCGTGTATGATACCAGTGGACCTTATTCGGACCCGAAAATCCCAGTCAATACGCAAAACGGCATTCCCCGTATCCGCGAATCCTGGTATGCAGGACGCAAAGACTTGATCCGCCTGGAAGAACTGACTTCCGATTATGGCCGGCAGCGCCTCGCCGATTCCTCACTGGATCACATCCGTTTCCCAAAACAACACCTGCCCTATCGTGCCAAAGCGGGAAAAAACATCACCCAGTTGTATTATGCGAAACGGCGTATCATCACTCCGGAAATGGAATATGTCGCCATCCGCGAAAACCAGCAGATCGAGGCGTTAGGATTGAAATCATATATCACTCCCGAATTTGTCCGCAAAGAAATTGCTGCCGGGCGTGCCATCATTCCGGCAAACATCAACCATCCCGAAGCCGAACCGATGATTATCGGCCGGAAATTTTTGGTAAAGATCAACACCAATATCGGCAACTCCGCCCTCTCGTCTGGTATAGATGAAGAGATCGAAAAGGCCGTATGGAGCTGCAAATGGGGAGGCGACACCTTGATGGATCTTTCGACAGGAGACAATATCCATGAAACCCGCGAATGGATCATCCGTAACTGTCCGGTTCCGATGGGAACAGTCCCTATCTACCAGGCTTTGGAAAAGGTGAACGGAAAGATCGAAGACTTGAGTTGGGAAATCTATCGCGACACACTGATCGAACAGGCTGAACAGGGAGTCGACTATTTCACCATCCATGCAGGTTTGCTTAAAAAGCATATCGAACTGACACAAACGCGCTTGACAGGTATCGTCTCACGCGGAGGTTCAATCATGGCTAAGTGGATGCAAATCCATAATGAAGAGAATTTCTTGTATACACATTTCGCCGAGATATGCGAGATACTGAAAATGTACGATATCGCCGTTTCGATCGGCGACGGGCTTCGCCCGGGCTCCATCTACGATGCGAACGATGCCGCCCAATTTGCCGAACTACATACGATGGGTGAGTTAACCCAAGTTGCCTGGGACCAGTTCGTGCAGGTCATCATCGAAGGGCCGGGCCATGTCCCGATGAATAAGATCCAAGAGAACATGAAAGAACAGCAATATGCTTGCCATAATGCCCCATTCTACACGTTAGGCCCGCTGACAACAGATATCGCCCCAGGTTACGACCATATCACATCGGCTATCGGAGCCGCCCAGATTGCCTGGCACGGCACAGCAATGATCTGTTACGTCACTCCGAAAGAACATCTCGGTTTACCGGATAAGGAAGATGTCCGCACGGGTGTCGTCACCTATAAGATCGCCGCCCACGCCGCCGACCTGGCAAAGGGACATCCCGGAGCACAAGTCCGTGACAATGCTCTGAGCAAAGCCCGCTTCGAATTCCGCTGGAAAGACCAGTTCAACCTGTCTTTCGATCCGGAACGCGCCCTTCAATATTACAAGGACAGTGCCGTGACGGACGGTGAATATTGCACGATGTGCGGCCCCAACTTCTGTGCCATGCGGCTGAGCAAGGATTTACATAAGGAAAACTGCGATATATAAAGGTCACTCATTTTGTGCAGTGGCAAGGATATACACGATGTGTCTTATATCCTTGCCGCTGTACAAGTTTTTCTTAATCAAAAGGGATAAAAGAACGAAAGAGACGAAAGGTTGTTCGGATTTAACGAAATGGAAAATCAGTTTAAGGTTCGGTATTCATTCGGAGAACATCCGACAATTCTTTTAAAGGCTTTGCTGAAATACTGCGGGTATTGATAGCCCAAAGCATAGGCAACATCACTGATCGATTTATCCGGATCTGCCAGCCACTCTTTTGCAGTATCCATTGTTTTTGCCAATATATATTCTTGTGCAGATGAACCTGTCTCCTTTTTTATCAAGTCTCCGAAATAATTTGCAGACAGATGCAACTGGTCAGCACAATAAGCTACGGTCGGTGCACCGAATTTGGAGGGCTTATCCGAAGTGAAATAGTCGTTCAATAATGCTTCAAACGAACTGAGTGTGTCCTTGTTCTCCTTTTTGCGGGTAATGAACTGTCTATCATAAAAGCGGATACAATAGTTGAGCAACAACTCGATAGCAGAAACGACAATCAGATTGCTATGTTTATCCGTAGCACCTTTGATTTCATCGTCTATTTTCATCATGCAGTCTATCACAGTCTGCCTTTCTTGCTTCGAGAGATGCAGTGCCTCATTGACGGCATAGGAAAAGAATGTGTAATCTTGCATGTGACGGCTCAAGGGGGTACCATGTAACAATTCGGGTTGAAATGTCAGCCACCAGCCTTTTGGCTGAAACGGCTCTCCCGTATCATCATTGCCGATGACTTGTCCCGGTGCTGCAAATACCAAGGTTTCTTCCTGAAAATCGTAGAATTTCCGACCATACTTTATCTGATCAGCGCACTTTATATCTTTCAGATAAATGACATAGAACCCGATACTCTTGCGGATATGATGCAGTGGTTTTATTTTTGAAGCATCAATTACGCCCACTAGTGGATGCGGAGTATCTATACCCAAAAAGTCATTATAATCCTTGACAGTATTTAGCTTTATAATCTTCTCCATAACAGTCTATTTCATTGTTTCTGTGCAAATGTAGAAAATATCTTTGGCTTATCTCCGTTCCAATCTGTAATAATTATGCATGAAACCGTAATTCATACCCTATGAGGTACTCGGACAGCCTATAATTTTGCATCGTGGAAAACTGAATAAAAGAAATAACAATGATACAAATGAGTAATTCAAGACTTATGACCATCGACCGATTCAATAAATTAACAGGACATGAAACGCTGCATCCATTGATCTGCATGGTAGATTTGTCAAGAACAAATCTAAACGAGGATATCCGGATGATGTGTGATTTTTACGGGTTGTTGTATTACAACGATCCAGAACAAGACAAAATATCGGGAAAAGAGTGGTTGCGATTGATTTATCCCGGTGAAACAGTCGAAATCCCTTTGAACCGACATCGACATACCGGATGTTGTTCGGGCGTATTGTTTCATCCCGATTTGTTATGCGACACATCGCTCGAAAACCGTATCGAAACCTATCCGAAACGCTGTTGCTGTAAAGGAACATTGTCGGAGCACGAAAGAAACATCATAACCGATAACTTGCGGGAAATCGGAGAAGAGTTACATCATGCCATCGACCGACATAGTGCATCAATCATCGCTTCACATATCGAATTGCTACTCAACTACTGTATACGCTTTTGCAGTCAGTAAATAATAAAACCGTAATAATTATCCTTCAAACCGTAATCCATGACTGGTCGAGGCGGGAATCTCAGCCTAATTTTGCACCAAGTAAAAACAGATAAATAAAATAATAGAGATTATGAATATAAAATTGAAAATTATAACAACGTTACTCGGTGTCTTCTTCGGATGCGGAATCGTAACCTCTCAAACACCGAAAGCAGAACAAGCTATGGACAGTAAACGACAACACATTACAGAGGTCGCAGCCCTTACGGGTAAGGGTGACCTCGACAAACTGAAAACCGTCCTTATCGACGGGCTGAATGACGGCATGGCTGTCAGCGAGCTTAAAGAAGTAATGGTACACGCCTATGCTTATTGCGGTTTTCCTCGTGCCCTGCGCGGATTGCAAACATTGGTTGCGGTACTTGACGAGCGTAAAGCAAAAGGCATCGAAGATGACTGGGGACGCAAAGCGTCGCCGATAACCGATACCCGCAGCAAATACGAGCGCGGACGCGACATTCTTGTTGAGATCTCAGGTATTCCAGCGGATGCACCGAAAGCTGATTATGCTATACTGGCTCCGGAAATCGAAGTATTCCTTAAAGAGCACCTCTTCGCCGACCTTTTCGAACGGGACGTGCTGACATATGCCGAACGGGAACTGACGACCGTTGCCGTAATCGCCTCGCTGGGCAAAGGCGTGGAACCGATGTTGAAAGGGCACATGGGTATTGCACTGAACGTAGGCATAACACCAGACGAATTACGCAGTGTGTTGGCTATTGTCGAAAAGAACATCGGACGCGACGAAGCTGACGGCGGCAGACTGGCCTTAAACGAAGTGTTGCAAAGCAAAGGTTTGACCACTGCTCCGGAAGCGTCGGCCGTGACAATAGGAAACGGAGTGAAGAAACAGAAAGTGACGTTCCACAACCGTTTTCTGATCGATATGGTCGGTGATCTTTATTTTCCTGCAAACTATAGTCCAGCAAAGAAATATGCCGCCATCATCGTCGGTCATCCTTTCGGCGGTGTCAAGGAGCAGACTTCGGGGCTTCATGCCCGTAAGCTCGCGGAAATAGGTTATGTGACATTAGCTTTCGATGCGTCCTACTATGGTGAGAGCGGCGGTTATCCACGTCGCATGGAATCGCCTGAAGTACGAGTGGATGATTTCAGCGCGGCGGTCGATTTCCTCACGAACCATCCGGCAGTCGAAGCTGACAAGATAGGTGTGATCGGTATCTGTGGTGGAGGATGCTACTCTGTCAGTGCAACACAGATCGATCACCGCATCAAGGCTCTTGCCACCATCAGTATGTATGACATGGGACGTGCCCGCCGTCAAGGCATAGGTGACACACAGACCTATCAACAGCGTATGTCTATTCTTGATGAAATCGGTCGTCAGCGCACAGCTGAATATGGTGGAGCTGCACGTAAAGATATTCGCGCCCTGCCCGAAAAAGTGGATGAGAACACACCGAAGTTTGCAATCGACTTCCTCGACTATTACGACAATCCTGAGCGTGGCCAGCATCCCAACTCTACGGGCTATTACTCCTACACGAGCCTTGCACCGATGATGAACTTCTTTCCGTTCACGCAAATCGAGACCATATCGCCGCGTCCGTTACTTTTCATCGTGGGAGAAAATGCTGTATCGAAATATTTTTCTGAAGACGCATACGAGAAAGCTGCCGAACCGAAAGAACTGTTTGTCGTACCCGGAGCAACGCACGTGGATTTGTACGACCAACCGGAATATCTGAAAATCACGCTTCCGAAACTGGACACTTTCTTCAAACAATATCTAAAATAAACCGCAAAGCCGAGTGGAGGACCGAACTTGTCCGGATAGTGCCGAGGCATAGCGTTTATCGCAAATGAAATTAGAAATAACTATTCAACATGAAAAAAATAACTTACTTATTTTTACTGGCTGCAGCACTCGGTGCTTGCACCCCGAAACCGTCAAACAAGGTAGAAACAATCCAGCCTGCCGCATTTGTTTCCATCTTCCCCAAAGGAAATGCCATTGAAGGTACTAATTTTAACGGTACGGCATATCTCCAACGGTTGATGACCGACAGCGGAACATTCGATGTCGTAGTTTCCGATGTGATATTCGAACCGAAAGCCCGCAACAGTTGGCATTCGCATCCAGGTGGCCAGATTCTGATCGCCACTGCCGGGAAAGGTTACTATCAGGAAAAAGGGAAGCCCATACAAATTTTGAATCCCGGAGACGTAGTCGCTATTCCGGCAGACGTGGTGCATTGGCACGGAGCAGCTTCCGACAGCGGATTCACACATATAGCTATCAACACAAAGGTTCATTTGGGTGCAACCCAGTGGTATGAACCTGTAACAAACGAAGAATACGATAATTATAAAGAATAGAGAAATGAATAGAAATATCTTGATTTTGTTCATGTCATGGCTGGGAGTGACAGGATACGGACAAGCAACTTCTCCCAACGAGACCCCGATTACAATAGCCCGCCAGGGTAGCTTTGCATATGCCGGACAGTGCTGACGGAACAGAAGCTGGGCAGTATCGAATAGGAATGACTGAATAAATCAAGCATTATTAATTTAATGATCTGTAACTATTTGGCGTTATCCCCGTTATCTTCTTGAAAAGAAAACTGAAATACTGTATCGAAGGAAATCCGAGTTCATGAACGATTTGAGAAAGGGATTCTCCTGAGGAACGTAGCTTCTCCTTTGCCATTTCGATACGTTTCAATTGAAGATGGCAGCTGTGCGTGTGTCCGAGTTGCAATTCGAGCAGATCATTGAAATAGGCTTCCGACAAATGAAGTTGTCCGGCACAATAGGCAGAAGTAAGCGGTTTCTGTGCAAGTTTTCCATCTCCAATATATTGTTTGACAAGTTTTTCGTATTGCCGTATCAGCAGTTCATTGTTCAATTCACGGACAATGAACTGCCGTTCATAAAAACGAGTGGTATAATCCAACAGACGGGTAATATGCCGTATCAAGATAGTCCGTTTGTAGGAATCTGCACCATGATGAAATTCCCTACGAATATCGTCGACACACGAAGAGAGTATCCGTTTTTCTTTTAGGGATACATGCAACGCTTCCTTGAGTGCATACGAAAAGAACGTGTATTCTTCAATAGTCTTTTCAAGCATTCTTCCCTTGAACAGATCAGGGTGAAACGCAACCATCCATAGGCAAGGTGCGGGAATTTCCACACAGACGGTATCCGGACGATAACTGATGAGTGTTCCGTCGCAGTAGTCGCAATGCACCCGACCACACTTTGTTCCGAATTCAGCAAGAAAATCCGTTAATATCAGACAATAGTATCCCGACTGACATAAGAACGGAAGAATTGCATGAGGGTTAGCTGTGTCGTCGATATAAAGCCCGGGAAATTGCAGTTCGTTCATAGTTTACTATACCAAGACTAGTTTTGAGAACGAAATTCATTGGGAGTATAACCTGTCACCCGTTTGAACATCCGGCTCAGGTGCTGTGGATATTGGAATCCCAGCCCGTAAGCAATTTCACTCGTTGTTTTATCTGTGCCAAGTAAGGCTTCTTTAGCCCGTTCGATCAGTTTATTTTGAATATATTCCGAGGCAGTCTGCCCTGTCTGTTTACGGATCATGTCTCCGAAATAATTCGCAGACAGAAACACTTTATCGGCAAAATACTTGACGGTCGGTAACCCCTCCCGTAAGGGACCATCGCTGTCGAAATAGTCGTCTAATAGTCGTTCAAAACGGACGATAATATCTTTGTTTACCTGTTCTCGTGTCGTGAACTGCCTTTCATAGAAACGCATACAATAGTCGAGCAACAGTCCGATATTGGCACAAATCAACCGGCGGCTGTGTTTGTCGATACTATGCCTCAATTCCGTCTCTATTTTATGCAGACAGTCCATTACAATCTCACGCTCATCCTCCGAAAGATGCAACGCCTCGCGGGTTTCATAAGAGAAGAATGAGTAGTTCTTAATTTCTTGACCGAGAGCAGTTCCTCGAATCAGGTCGGGATGAAACAGAATGCCGTGAGCATTCGGCTGGATATTTTTCAGCATCTCGGTTTCCGCAACTTGACCAGGGGCGAAACCGACTATCGTACCGTCCTGATAGTCGTAACTCTGACGTCCATACGTGATATTCCCGCAGTAGGTATCTTTCAGATAAAGAGCGTACACGCCGTAGTTGACCTTGAAATGTTCCGGCCACTGCGTCGCCTTCGACAAATCGACTACACTTACTAACGGATGCCGTGTTTCGAGTCCGAACAGTTTGTTGTATTTATCTACCTCATTGAGTTTTATAACTTCTTCCATAAGCTTTTCTTTTATTTCTTTTGAGCAAAAGTAATTCATTTGAATTGAATTACATACAGCGTTATTACTGAATCGAGGATTCGGGTATAAATATCCGTAAATCGTATACAAGTCGGCTTATTCGACCGCGGTAAATTTGCAATCAGAAAAAACAATGAAAAAACAAAAGATGATGGATCGCAGAAATTTCTTAAGGACGGCATCGAGTTTTACATTGCTCACAGTCGGAGCTACAACAGATGCTTCCCGTACTACAGGAGAGAGCATCGGCAAATATTTGAATCTGGATAAGCTGCCAGGTATGTGTGCCAAAGAGCCAATGACGGCCGATGGTATCATAAGGCTGTCGAAAATAGAGGTTTATCCGCAGTATCTCGACAAGTACATAAACTATGCGACCGAAGTGGGCGAAATATCCCTGCGTAGCGAACCGGGCGTATTGACAATGTATGCGATTGGTGAAAAGGAGAATCCCTGCAATATAACGATTCTTGAAACGTATGCGAACCATGCGGCTTATGAAAAACATATCGCATCGGAACACTTTCAGAGGTACAAGCTGGAGACGCTGCACATGGTCAAGTCGTTAATATTGTCTGACCAGACGCCGCTCAATCCGGCTAATAAACTCAATAATTTCATACAATAAATAAAACAACTATGAACAAGATCTTTTTAATTTCAGTATTCAGCATTTTAACACTCAATGTTATGGCACAGGAAAAAATAGTACAGACAGCAGGACGCACCCAACTCGGTGAGTTCGCCCCCAAATTTGCGGAACTCAACGACGATGTTCTTTTCGGCGAAGTGTGGAGCCGCACTAATAAATTGGGCCTGCGTGACCGCAGTTTAGTAACGGTTACCTCCCTTATCAGTCAGGGTATCACGGACAATTCGCTCGTGTTCCACCTCCAATCGGCGAAGAAGAACGGTATTACCCGTACCGAGATCGCCGAAGTCATCACACATATCGGTTTCTACGCAGGTTGGCCGAAGGCCTGGGCAGCGTTCAACCTCGCCAAAGGTGTATGGGCGGAAGATACTGCCGGTGAAGATGCCAAAGCCGCTTTCCAGCGTGAGATGATTTTCCCTATCGGCGAACCGAATACAGCATACGCCCAATACTTCATCGGTAACAGTTACCTCGCACCCGTTTCGAGCGAACAGGTGCCGATAGCAAACGTAACTTTTGAGCCTCGCTGCCGTAATAACTGGCATATCCATAAAGCGACAAAAGGGGGTGGACAGATGCTTATCGGTGTAGCCGGACGAGGTTGGTATCAGGAAGAAGGCAAGCCGGCGATAGAGATTCTACCCGGTACGGTCATCCATATCCCGGCTAACGTGAAGCATTGGCACGGAGCGGCAGCCGACAGTTGGTTTGCACATCTGGCTTTCGAGGTTCCGGGAGAAAAGACATCCAACGAATGGCTCGAACCGGTCACGGACGAAGAGTATGACAAACTCGAACAAAATAAGGAAACTCGCCGGTAAACGAATCGCTCTGTCCGCCACAAGCGGCAGTAGCGGAATCTCGACTTCAGTCAGCGAAGCGCCCGCATGACAGCGGTGGCTGCTCACTGCGAAACGACATTAGGGCATGGCTGACAAAACATAATTTATATAACAATTAAAGAACGGAATATATGGAAGTAATATCAAACACAGAGTTCGGCGGAGAAAGACCTTTGTTCGAATCACATAATCTCAGATTGGAGAACGTCGTCATCCGTGCCGGGGAGTCGGCCATCAAGGAATGCAGCAACATCGAAGCCATTGATTGCCGGTTCGAAGGAAACTACCCTTTCTGGCACGTGCATGGTTTCGTTATTGACCGTTGCTTTTTCGATATAGGCGGACGTTCGGCACTGTGGTACTCCGACCATCTGAAAATGACCGATACACGTATCGACGCCCCCAAAATGTTCCGCGAGATGCACGACATCGAAATCGAGAACGTAGAGATGAACGATGCTGATGAAGTGTTCTGGCGTTGCCAGAATCTGAACATCAAAAATCTGAAACTGCATGGAGGAACTTATCCGTTTATGTTCAGCAGCAACATCCGTATAGACGGATTGGAAAGCGACAGCAAATACGTTTTCCAGTATGTGAAGAATGTGGAGTTGCGCAATGCCAAAATCACTACGAAGGATGCCTTCTGGGAGGTGGAGAATGTGACGATCTACGATTCCGAACTCAACGGTGAATATCTGGGCTGGCATTCGCGCAATCTTCGGTTAGTGAACTGTCACATTACCGGCGAACAGCCGCTCTGCTATGCCCACGACCTCGTGTTGGAGAATTGCACCTTCGGCCCAGATTGTGACCGGGCTTTCGAGTACAGTTCGGTGCAGGCAACTATCAAAGGTGCAATAGGCGGAGTGAAGAATCCGCGGACAGGCTGTATCACCGCCGAGAGCTATGGGGAGATCATCTTCGACGAAAATATAAAGGCTCCTGCCGATTGTGAATTGAGGCTTTGGGACGAGAAAAACTGTTTCACCGACTGAAGTCCTTACGAATAACCTGATGGGAAGAGAAAAGAGAAAGACCGATTACTTGTTGTCGCTTATCCGCGAAGGGAAGAGTATGACGCTGAAGCAGCAGCTACGCCTGACCATGTATCTCAGCACTCCGGCCATCATGGCGCAGGTGTCCTCCATTGCCATGCAGTACATCGACGCCTCGATGGTAGGCAGTCTGGGTGCGAATGCCGCTGCTTCCATTGGTTTGGTCTCGACCACGACATGGCTGTTCTGGGGATTGTGTGCAGCAGCCACAACAGGATTTTCCGTACAGGTAGCACACCGGATCGGAGCCGGGGATTTCGCGGGAGCCAGAAAGATACTGCGCCAGTCGGTTACGGCCACGCTTGTTTTCAGTTCCCTGCTGGCGGTGGCCGGTATTTCCATCAGTGATATACTTCCCGGTTGGCTGGGCGGTGATGAAATGATATGGAGCGACTCGTCCCTTTATTTCCGGATATTCTCTCTTTTTCTGCCTGCCTTGCAGTTGAACTTCCTGGCAGGCGGTATGCTGCGTTGCAGCGGAAATATGCGTGTACCCAGTATGCTGAACGTGCTGATGTGCCTTTTGGATGTCGTACTCAACTTCTTCCTTATTTTTCCGACACGGCAGATAGACTGGTGGGGATGGGAATTTACCACTCCCGGCGCAGGTTTAGGCGTGAAGGGTGCGATATTGGGTACAGTATTGGCCGAATTCGTCACCACCGTCGGAATGATGTGGTATCTTTGCCGTCGTTCTCCCATGCTAAGACTGTCCGGAGAACGGGGAAGTTTCCGGCCCCGGAAGGATACTCTGCGCAAGGCTGTCCGTATCTCCCTGCCGATGGGATTCGAACACATTGCCATTTGTGGAGCGCAAATTGCAACGACGGTAATCGTCGCACCTCTCGGCATCACTGCCATTGCCGCCAACTCATTCGCCATCATTGCCGAAAGTCTTTGCTATATGCCCGGCTACGGTATCTCGGAAGCTGCCACGACACTGGTCGGACAAAGCCTCGGGGCAAACCGCATCCGGCTGCTCCGTCGTTTTGCCAATATTACCGTCTGGTCGGGGATGCTGATTATGGGTGTCATGGGAGCTTTGATGTATGCGGCGGCTCCGCAAATCATCGGAGTGATGACTCCTGTGGAGGAGATCCGTACCTTGGGGGTTGAAATTCTGCGGATAGAAGCCTTTGCCGAACCGATGTTCGCGGCATCTATTGTTGCTTACGGTGTATTCGTAGGTGTCGGAGGCACGTTCATGCCCAGCCTGATGAATTTCGGCAGCATTTGGGGCGTAAGGCTGACACTGGCTGCACGGTTCGCTCCTACAATGGGACTGCCTGGCGTGTGGCTCGCCATGTGTATCGAGCTTTGCTTCCGGGGAACGATTTTTCTTGTCAGGCTTTGGGGTAGTAACTGGATTTATAAATTACGAATAAAAAGATAAATTATGAAATACGATTTCGATACAATCATCCCGCGGCGCGGGACGAATTCTTACAAATGGGATACTCCCGAAGAGGAGAATGTATTGCCTATGTGGGTGGCGGATATGGATTTCCGTACAGCACCAGCTATTGTTGAAGCCTTGCAAAAGCGGATAGCGCATGGTATTTTCGGCTATATCAAAGTCCCCAAAGCCTACTACGACGCGGTTGTCCGGTGGTTCGATGACCGGCATCGCTGGCAGATAGATCCCCGGTGGATTATCTATACGAACGGTGTCGTGCCAGCTCTGTCCGCTATTATCAAAGCTTTGGCTGCACCGAGTGACAAGATAATCGTCCAGACTCCGGCATACAACTGTTTCTATTCGTCGATTCGCAATAACGGATGCGAACTGTCGGCCAACTACCTCGTTTATCGGGACGGCCGCTACACGATTGACTTCGACGACCTCGAAACAAAGGCGGCCGATCCGAAGGCGAAAATCCTGCTGTTGTGCAATCCTCACAATCCAGTCGGACGGGTCTGGACGCCGGAGGAACTGTGGCGCATCGGTGACATCTGCCTGCATAACGGGGTGTTCGTTGTGGCAGACGAGATTCATTGTGAGCTGGTCTATGAAGGGCATGACTACACGCCTTTCGCCTCCCTGTCCGAACGTTTCCGCCAAAACTCCGTAACCTGCGTTTCGCCGAGTAAGGCATTCAACCTTGCCGGATTGCAAATCGCCAACATCATCGCTGCCGATGAAGGGGTACGCCGCCGTATCGACCGCGCCATCAACATCAACGAAGTGTGCGACGTTAATCCGTTCGGCGTTATCGCCACGATAGCCGCTTACAATGAAGGCGGTGCATGGCTCGATGCTTTGCGGAAATACTTGTGGGAGAATTACGAATATCTTTACCGTTTTTTCGAGCAACGGCTACCGCAATATCCTGTGTTGCCACTCGAAGGAACCTATCTGGTCTGGATAGATTGCCGAGCATCGAGTATCGGCTCGGATGCCACGACCCTGCGCTTGCAAGAGGAACAGAAGCTGATGGTCAATTCTGGTACACTGTACGGTCCTGGTGGAGAGGGGTTCATTCGTCTGAATATAGCCTGTCCCCGGACGTTGCTTGCCGACGGCCTGGAACGGATAGCCCATGTGTTGGTACAAAATTTCTAAGAGAATTTTGCCAAACGCTCAATTGGCAACAACCTCCTGCAAATCTCATTATCGATGACAACACGAAGATAGGGCTTCGCAACAGGTTGGAATACGGTTTGGGGAATATCGGCGAATATCGGTGAAGATAGGTGCAGAAACAGGTAGAATATAAATGCCATTATATTTTGAATATCAATAATTATTGCTTATCTTTACAGGACAATAAAACGATGGAAATTATGATGATGGATGAATTCGAAGTCAGGAGTTACGGGTGGCAGGAATTGGCGGTCCTTTACGGTCCGGATTTGATGCCGGCATCGGCAGGGAAACGGTTGTCCAAATGGATGGGGATAAACCCGGAGCTAAAGACAGAGCTACAGGGTAACGGTTGGAGGAAAGGGAAAAAGATGTTGACTCCCCTGCAGGTGAGGACGATCGTGCAATATCTGGGTGAGCCTTGAAACAAGGGACTTCTGTGTGCGAAATAAGGGACTTTGACGTGTCAAACCACGAAGTTCGGGAGGTGAAAGACCGGACTTCCGGATGCGAAAGAAGGGATTTTTCTCGT